>LNAP01000600.1_pt1 | contig 39714 bp, 39 predicted proteins | sample 602601 | NCBI WGS metagenome assembly LNAP01 (sample SAMN02440304, study PRJNA202911) | soil metagenome | biome: Subtropical and temperate rainforests or woodlands; isolation source: soil samples (1 kg each in a 20% v/v slurry with milli Q water) were... ... | reverse complement strand
GCAGTGCATATGAGTATCATGGCGCCCGCATTGCACCAGTAGCTCAGCTGGATAGAGTACTGCCCTCCGAAGGCAGTGGTCGTGGGTTCGAATCCCGCCATCAAATCCAGTTTCGCTAAACGCTTGTCGGAGTTCGTTTTTTCGATCAGTGAAGGGTCTTTTAGGTTAGTGGGGCACTGAGTAGTGCCACCAGGTGGGGCATCGCAAAGGTGCAGCCATGCCAGCCCGACCCGCATTCCTAACTCAGAATCGCCATGGAACCTACTATTTCCGAATAGTAATTCCAAAACCTCTGCGCTCAGCATTTGGCCTACAGCGAGAAATTCGACGAACGCTAAAAACAGACAGTGCCAAGCTGGCGCTTCGACGTGCCCGGCAATACGCTGCACGCTTCGAAGCCGCTTTTGACAAGGTGCTAGCTATGGCCGAAAACGACGAATACATGCCTACAGACGAAGATTACGAAATCTATCTAAGCGAAATGGCGAAAGCTGAGGCCCCAGGAACATGGGCTTCTCACTCGACACGCGATCAAGAGAAGCCAGGCTTCCAGTCGCTTCTCTCCGACGACGAGTGGTGTGGAATCGAAGAGGAACAGCGACGACAAATAATTGCCAGAGCGCTGACTGGCCATGGCACAAGGACCATCCCTACAAGAATGGAGAAGCTCGCTGAGCAGCTTTACGCTCGGGGGCGTAGTTTGCCATTACCTCAGTTTAAAAAACTTCTCCCCACGCTTATTGAGCGGCTGGCGCTGCAACCCTTCGAAAGCAATGAAGCATCGACAGCAACAAACGTGATCGTTCCGCCTAACGGGCCGAATTTATACGAGCTGTGGCAGCAACACTGGGAAACGCTCGCGAAACTGTCGAGAGGCCAACAGAAAAGCGCACGGACAAAAGAAGATGAGCAAGGTCACGCTTGTCGTTTGAATATCTTGAGCGCCAGCAAACCGATCAATCAGTTCACAGTTGAAGACTTTGAGCGCATCTACTCTGACGTTTTTGACATACGACCGAGCCGAGGCAGCAAGCTACCGCCCCCGGACTCATCAATAGAGACGATCCTGGCGAAAGACGGGGAGCGACGCATCGAAGCAGCCACGATTGAAAAGCTCATCGTTCGCCTCGGCGTACTCCATGAATTTGCCTTTAAGAAAGGGCTGACAAAGATCTCACCGGATGCCCCAGACCGACCGACTCCAGATCGCAATCCAGCTGGGAAAAAACCAGTGGAAAAAGCGTTCACAAAAGCTGACCTACAAGCCATTTATTCCGGCTATTTGTACACAGGCACAGAACTCGTCAAGAGCAGCGCTGTGTTCCCATACCAATTCTGGCTTCCAATCTTGGGACTTCTCACCGGAGGACGCCTCAACGAGCTCTGTCAGCTTGATACCGAGGACGTTAGCAAAAACGAGCGTGAAGGTATCTGGACCATCAGCTTGATGGACGACGAGCGGGACCGCCCATTGCCGAAGTCACTGAAGAACCAGTCCAGCCGGAGGATACTGCCGATACACAGCGAGCTGATTCGTATGGGCTTTTTGGAATTTGTAGAGCAAGCAGCCAAAGAAGGGCGGGATAAATTGTTCTCAGATGGTTTGACCTACAACCCCAAAAAGGGATGGGGGAGCAATGCCACCCATTTCTTCTGTCGCTTCCCAAGCAAGAGTACACCGGCATCAGGGTATTTCTTTAAGTGCGGCATTCGTGAAAGAGACGCGGCGGGCAAAACTGATAGGAAGAATTTCCATAGCTTCCGCCACACATTCACGGACCTTGCCCGTGAGGCCGGAGGAGAGGCATATCTTGTGCTGCCGGACCTGACAGGACACTCAAGAGGCCGGGAGGGTCAAGTCGCCATGTACGGCAATGGATTCAGCCAATCGAGGAAACAGGCAGTTCTGGAGAGCTTGACCATCCCTGTTGATCTTTCGAAGCTCACATACTCGGAATTTGAGTCCCGGCTTGGAAGCAAGCTTAAAAGCTGTGTTGAACGGCATCGAGACTCTTATGGCCTCAACCAAAGCGAGTAGGCTGATCATTTAGCGATAGGAAAAATGGTAAGGCTATAATCGCATTTTGAAAAAAAACGACATGGAGTGCAGGAAATGAAAAATGTTTATATGGCAGCCACATTCATGCTTTTTATTGGCGTGATGAATACTGCAAATGCAGGTTGTGTGGGCCCTACTGTCATGGGCAATTGCGCATCTGGGACAGAAATTAAAGGCTATGGTTCGAGCAATGACTCCTATCAAGGATCATCAGGCCAAAGCTATAGCTATGATTTAAGTAATCCGGCCGATAGTAATCGATACAGTATTGATATTGACGCTCAAAAACGGGATCAACAAAACTCTAATAGTATCAATACCTATTATGACCAATCGAATGGTCAATATGGGGGCGGCTATGAAGATGATGATAATTAATTAGATTGTTTAACGTGAGTAGACGGCCCGGATTTGGGTTTATTCCCCCCAAGGACGGCAGTATCGTCAACATGTTTGAAAAGGTGTCAGTGCATGGGTTCAGGTCAGTTCGGCTGGGATGATGACGATGATGGCATGCCCGATGCGGCCTTCACCGAGGACGAGCTGGATGCAGGCGTGCAGCACATCATGCGCACGGGCAATCCCAACGCGACCTCCTCAGGCCGTAGCAAGTCTTTGTCCTGGACGGCCGACGAAAGGGGCGGCGAGAGCACTCAACAATCTGGCAATAGGTTGTCTTCATCCAGCGGAGCTTCCCTGCGTTTCGAGACCTTTGCTCAGGCTCGGGCTTGGGCCCAGGCCAACCCTGGCGGGGCGTTTAAGCGCGCAACTGATGGCCGAGGCTTTGAAATAAAACCCACGCCGCATAGCAGAAGCGTCAATCTCAAGCAGCCCGAAGTCGGCTCGAACTGGGATCGGTCGACTGAGATCAAGAGCATGGCGCCGCACTTGCACGACGTCCTGGCTAATTCTGCCGGCAGTTACCGCAGCATCTCTATGCGGCCCTTCTACCGCAGCACTTGGGAGGCTGAGCTGGGTCGATTGAGTACAGCCAAACTCAGGCGCTTGCGGCTGCTAGTTTCCGTTCATCTTGAAGAAAGCCGTATGTATTTGCGCGATATTTATGACCAAACTCGGCGCTCTCACCGCATGAAAGCCGGCCACTACGGTGAGGAACTTCACGAGCGGACAAACGAGATCATGGAAGGAGCACTTGAGGACATTGACAAGTGCCTTGTCGCAAACCGTTCCGGAGACTAGGCGCGAGATCTGATTTGGGCCGGTAAATAGTCCTCAGACCACTATCAAAACAGTAGACAGGTTTGATAGTGCGGCGACCACTCGTCGCCGCCTATCAAATAACTATTCCTGATAGCTATCTGATCGAATTATCATAGGTCTATTAAATACTAGTCCAAAGGATAGACCCCAATGAACGCTCACCTTTACCTCCGCGCATCGACCAAGGATCAGGACGCTAACCGAGCGAAGGTAACGTTGGAAACCTTCGCGGTCGAGAAGGGCCTGAAGATCGCGGGCATCTATGCGGAGAATATCAGCGGGACCAAGCTTGATCGCCCTCAGTTGCTCGCCATGCTTGAAGCCGCAGCACCCGGAGACATTTGTCTCTGTGAATCCGTGGACAGGCTCACTCGACTTTCACAATCCGACTGGAAGTCGTTGAAAGCCACGATTGAAGCGAAGGGACTGCGACTGGTCATTGCCGATCTGCCAACCAGCCACTTGCTGGTGCAGGATACCGGTATTACCGGCCAAATCATGGAAGTGGTCAACGGCATGCTGATTGACCTGATGGCGACCATGGCCCGCCTCGATCAAGAAAAACGTGTGGAGCGCATCCGGCAAGGTATCCAAAACAAGCAAGCCGCTGAACCTGACTGGAAGCCCACTGGCAAGAGTAAAGACGCAAGCAAGTGGACCAAGGTGCAAAGCATCCTCGCCAAACATCCGCAGGCTACCACTGACGAGGTCGCCAAGATGGCCGAATGTGGAGTTGCTACTGTCTACCGCATCAAGCGCGCGCTGAACACCTGATCAGTCTGCAAGGCTCCCTAGCCCGCCTAGTGCGGGCTTTGTGCTTCCTGGCAGGTATCCGCGCCCTCGAACGCCTTTTTTGGTGTGGCGTCGTCAGCATGGGTTTCACACCAAGAGACAAGATCTAAAAAACGCTTGCAAGCGCTTGACATTTATGAATTAAACGCTAGACGCTAAACACTCCACGGCATATGCTCAACCTACTGCTCATAGAAGCAGATCAACCATTAAACAGACGAGAGACTCAACTCATGAACCTTTATCAACACACCAAACCAAGGATACGACCCAATGAGTACTATCGAAGAAAACGCTCGTGACTTTCTCCGGAATCCAATCAACTCCTACCGTCGCTTAGCTCAACACCTGAACAACAGCAATCCGAGAACTGACGGCGTTCGCTGGACGAAAGACTCCGCCTATCATCTCTGCCGCAAAAATGGCATTACCTCGCCTAGGCCATGCAGGAACCAACCCGCTGCGAGCATCACGCAACGCAGCCACACTCGCCAAGCCATCGCTGAGGCGCTGACAGACGCCCTCAGAGCGTCCGGCACCCTACTAGTCTCACTTGCCCCTTTCCAAATCAACGACATCGCCCGCTTGTCCGGCTTTCCGCTTGCCACTGTTACCGGCAACTGGGACCGACTCGAACGCGAGTTGCTTGCCTTAGCTAAGCTGCCGCCAAAGCCGACTGTGCTCCACATCTTCGATGGCGAGGAGGTGTGAGATGCCCGGTAAAAAGACAACTCCAGATCAAAGCACTCAGGTAGTCATCCTTCGCGAAGCTGGCTACGCGCTACCAGCGATTGCGAGTCGACTTGATCTCAGCATCAGCACGGTGCAACGCATTATCAAGACGAACAAAGTTGTAGCTGGCGCCGGGACGCAGGCTCTCATCGAGAAAGCCAGGGAGGAGCTGCTCATGTCAGCTTTTTCATTGGAAGCTGTACAGCAGACAGTAGCGACGCTGGTGATGGATGAACTGGCGCTGAGTCACCAGATCAGAACAAAGCTCGCAAACGCCTTGGAAGCCCTAGACCCGACTGATCCAATTGCGTTCAGAGGACTTGCCGCTGCATCAACAACGCTCAAGCTAACGCAGGACGTGACCAGGCGCTCTCTTCCTATCGAGAAGCTGAATCAGGCTCAGGATATCGAGGAGCTTCCGACGCTTCAAATTCACATCATGACCGAGCTGGACGTGGCGGAGATGCGGGCAAAGCAGCGGCTAGAGGACGCGGAGATCAATGGAGATGCTCAAGGCACTCAAGATGAGTTGGAAACCCTGCGATGGATGGAGAGTAGACGCCTAGCGCAACTAGATCAGACGGATCAAGACGACATTGTCTGTGAGGGGGGTGACTCACTCATGACCGGAACTTGACCGGCCATTCGTCAAACCCCTAGAAACTAGTGTAAGTATCGAACACCCTGGCGCCTCTGCCGGGATGACCATTTTGAAAATCGTCCTCGATGAGAGGCTAAGAGCCCACCATGATAACGGACCGCGAAACCGGACCAGCATCCTCTCAAGAGCGCGAGCGCCTCTCACGCGAGCTCTCAGACAGCCCTGAGCAGCTCAAGGAATTGAGCCGCCCAATCGGGGGCATTCTTCATACCGATCGTCATTCTGACAAAGCGGCGCATTTCGTCGAGTCAAAGCAAAAAGCCGTAAAGACTCGACCTATTAAAACGCTCTCAACGGCAGTAACTGCGGTGCATGCGAAGGAATTCGCTATGCACAAGAGAAGTACCTTATCTAACAAGACTCCTCATATCCCTGGATCAAAGATGAGAGCTAAGACTCTCCTTGATCAACCTCTTCCTACTGAGACCAAGCTGAAGCCATGGAAACAGGAGGACGAGTTTACAAAGCTAGCCGCAGCAGCAACCCCCTTGTATTGGATGGCAGAGAAAAAGGGCTGGGAACTGAAGACCTTTACTCTCATCCTCAGCAAAAAGCTCAGCGACCGCCTGGACGATGGAGACACCACCACCTTGCCATACATCCGGGATCAACTGACACGACTCATTCCGGAAGCAGTGGGTGCTGGCGCAGAGTTATTGTATGGTGTCGAAAAAGCTCCGGGGGCCTTGGCTGATGAATCCAGCCGGGGCCGCTGGCACCTTCATGGTCTGATCATTGGGCCAGTGGGATTTTCTGCTCAAGGGAAGACCCCCCTTCGTCGAGCTCTCCAGGCTATCAAAGGAGAGGCCGACGCCGACCTCATGTTCCAGACACCTGGAGCGAAGATTGGACGAGACACAAGGTCGTCAGCCATGGGCTGGTGCTTCTATGCTGTCAAAAATGGTTTGTCTGTGCAGTTCAATCCGGGATTGACTGGCGCTTATGACCTTCCACGAGGAAAACAGACCTTCATCTCTGCTCAATTGAGGCGTGAAGCAAAACGCTGGTATTCGGGAATGATGGCTGGACTAACTGTGCCGGAACTCATTCGAGCTGCCCCCGAAGGCCTCTACAAGCCCGCAGAAGCTTATATACCGTAATCGGCTCAGCAGCCCACCGACTGGGCTACCTATCTTGTAGCGAGTGGTTTTTACGCAGTCTGTTACTTACTGGAAAAGGATAGCCAATGCCAATGCCATTGCCCCACAGTTATCGAACACAGAAAGATTTTGAGGCGTTGCGCCAGGTAAATCCGGACCTCGCTGAATTCGCGGCGGCGATCAGTGATGCCTTGGATGGCGAGAGGGTGTATGCCCCCGACGTCGTCCAACAAATGATCTATTGGTTGTGTCGCCGCGTGCAACAAAATCCGCAGATCGGCGGGCCACCTTTGTTGGCCCAATTGAAACGCTGGTATCTGGACGGCGCACTGAGCCAGACGGCATTCAGTATCTTGACGATGCATGCGACGGCCCTGATCCATGCTTAAGGGCATTCAAGAGCAGTCGCTGCGAGTCCTACTGAAGAAGGAGGCGGGGCGCGAAACCGGGTTGTGTGTAAACAGCGGTGCAGAACTACTGGTAAAAAAGGCACCCTGAAGGCACCGTTTTTTGTTTCGCTAGTAACTTCAGGGCCGATTGCTCTGGGACTTGAGCAGATCACGGATCTCGCCCAGCAGCACTTCTTCCTTGGTCGGAACCGGCGGCAGGGTGGGGGCAACGGCCTCTTCGCGTTTCAAGCGGTTGATGACTTTGACGGCCATGAAGATCGCAAACGCGACGATGATGAAGTCGATCAGGCTCTGGATAAATTTACCGTAAGCCAGCAGCACCGCCGGAATGTCCCCGTTGGCTGCCTTGAGCGTAATGGCCAGGTCGCTGAAATCCACTCCACCGAGCATCAGGCCGATTGGCGGCATGATCACATCACCGACAAACGACGAGACGATCTTGCCGAAAGCGGCGCCGATGATGATACCGACAGCCAAGTCGACCACGTTGCCTTTGACCGCGAAGGCCTTGAACTCACTTATCACGCCCATAGGTTGTTTCCTTCTTACAGATGAGGTTGGTGAATGCAGTGTAAGTCAGCAAAATGCATCTTGCTCCAGCTCACACAAAACAAGCGAAGGCGTTCTATGAGGGCATTGGCGCTTAGCTCAATGCCTGACAGTGCCCCGCCAGCATTAATAATGCTTGTGACCACAACAGGGAGAGAGTGTTATGAGGCGATTCGGGTTTGGCTGCGCTCCTAGAGCCGCTATAGCAACCGCTGCGGCCAATGCCGAGCTCTCTCCCGAACAACTGCTTTGAAAGCGCCAGCAAGCTCTCAGGGCTATCCTGGCCATTGCCTCTGGCGCGACGTGCTGTCCGCTGGCGCTGCTTGTCATAGTGTCCAGCGCTAACGTTCAAGCAACCAGAATCTCAGTCGCTGTTGAAGCGCCGACTCGAAAACCACATTGAGGTTCTCGGCGTCGCCAGTACCCAGCACGCCTGCTGTCTCCAAGCCCAGGACAAAGCCTTCGGCTATCGCACCTGCCTTCACCGCAACAATCATGGAATCAGCCCGGCTGATCTGCGCCAGTAACCGGCCACCATTGCTCCTCGTTGTCGCATCCAGTGCTGGATCTTTCATAATTGCCATTCTGCCCATGAGCGATATCGCGATAGACCAGCCAGGATGTAAGCAGTTCGAAAAATCACCACTTATCAGCACCAACGGCAGAAACGCCACAAATTCAATGACTGACATGGCTACTCGGCGTTGCGCCTTTCGCACTCGTCTTCAGCTTCTGTACGGGTCGGATAGGTAGGCTTCAATCGCCGCTTGTCTTGATTGTCATAGATATCAAAACCGACCGGAACTGTCGTGGAGTAAAAGCGAGCCCCATTGCGAACCGATCCCGTTTCGACGGGGATCGCATGAACAACAACGTATCTCGTTCCCATTTCGGCGTCCTTGTGCTGAGTAAATCTAACTGATACCGGCATCTAGCCACTATTTCAATCCCTCGTTTACGAAACAATCCCGTGCAGGGACTGCGAGGTACCGAAGCGTCCAGTGATTCCACTTTGTGTGATTACGCCGGTAGCGAGCGCTCTTGCCCTGTCGACACCCAGGACCAAAGCATCCTCCATCGTCATAGAGTCGAGGGCTGGGTAGAATTCTTCAAACTGCAAGCGACCTTCTTTTGTGTAAACACCAATAAATAGCTGTGTTTTGGCTTTCCTCGACAGACGGACTTGCACGTCAATCTGAGTACAGTCGCTCAGCATTTCATCATGTGCCCGGCTATGAAGTCGGCAATCAGCCCAAGCCCAGTATTCCCCGCCCCGATGTCTCATTGCCATCTCCAGCGGACAATAGAGCCAGCGTAGCTCATCATTCGCCGACGTTGCTCACCAGATCGAACAGGCGGCGAATATCGCACCCTACCTGTTCGTCATGATTCCGCCCACTCAGCTTTTTTCCAGCTTCAGCAAACGACGCAAAGCTTAGCTGGCAAGGCGGTAGTGATCATCCTGCTGATAGACCATTCCCAATTCCTCCAAGGCTGCCAGCGCTTCAAGGATGAGCGGGGAGGTTTTCTTGGGCTCCTTGAAGTTACCGGCGATGGCTTCTGCTGTCATAGCGTCGATGCTCAACGCGCTGCGCACAGCCGCAATCTGTTCACGCATACCCTTCGGCCAAGCGGCCTTCTTCGCCTTGGCAGCAAGTGGCGTGGAGCCTTCAATCTCTGTTTCCAGCTTGGCCTCCGTCTGTTCCGGCACAGCTTTGGCGTTGGGGTTCTGATAATCAGGACGCAACCAGCGTATCTGGCCACGGGCCTCCTCTGAGGCGCGCTGAGCGTTGAGCTCAACTAAACGACGCAGCAGTTCTTCCTCCGCTTCGGCCTGCGCCTCGGGCTTGTCAGGCAGTGGGGTGGTGGCACCGGGTAGTCCGACAAGTTTTCCGCCAAGATCATCCCAGCCATAAGCAGCGAATACGGCACGGTCGAGGTCGTCATGCCGCTCGCGTAGCATGGAGACCAAACCCTGAGTGTTGATCACTTTTTCCTTGGCATTCAACTCTTCGTCGGCACGTAGTTTCTCCAGCACGTTGTACATGCCAGTTAGAGTCAAATCGGGAAACTGCACCTGCTGACGCTTACGGTGGGCGTCAAGCTTTTCGGCAAGTTCGCGGATGTCGGAATGTTGCTCTGGTGTGGCATCCGGGAAGGGGAAGGTTTCGAAGCAGGTCGTTTTCACATAAACCGAATCATTGCCAACCCCCAACCGACTCCCGGCCACTAAAGCCCACGCCGTATGAAGACGGCTTGAGAGCACCCCAAGAGTGAAGGCATCACTGATGGCAATGCTGGCGAGCTTGTTGTCCGGCAGGACATCAATATCAAGAAATTGAAAGATCCGATGCTTCATCGTTTCAACGGTGGCGATATAGCGCGGCAGGCAATCGACCATTTGCCGCAACTCCTTACGGGCTTCGCCAAATAACCACCAGTTATCTCTATAGGTTGCACGATTGTTCTGATCGCGTTCGGGCTTTACCCGCTCAAGTACATGCTGATAGACCGCAGGAAAGCGATCACGCACGTCAGCCGCGCTCAAACCGAACAAGTCGATCACCCTCACACCGCGTGGCGATTGGGTTAAATCACGGCCATTGCGATAGGCGCGGATATGTTGTTCTAGCCCATCGACAACCCCAAAGCCTAGCTGTGTAGCTTGTTCCGACGTCACGATAAAGCCCGCACCATGCAGCTTCACGCCAGGCGAGCTGATATTTAAATTGGCTTGCAGCGGTTTTGCTGCCACGACATTCGCGCCGGTTTTTAAGTCAGCAAAAAGTCGACCTTGCTGCTCCTGTAGCCTGACTTCAATCTCATCCTGGTCGCCGCTGATCTCATCGCGAACCTGGAGCAGACGCCCCTCGTGCTCGCCTGCGGCACCCACCGTCATGGCAATTCGCACCTGCGCTCCATCGCCAGCATCTACCCACGGGTGGTCAGGTATAGCAAAGGTCAATGACAGTGGGTTTTTGGCTTCTAACTGCGCCTGTAGAACGCGCCGATTGAAGGTTTGCTTAATGCTATTGGTCGTAATGAAGCCGAAACGCCGTGCCTCTCCGGCGCGCACCGTTTCGGCAGCGATATACCACCAATGCATGACGAAATCTCCCGACTCGGGAACCTCAGGCCAAGTACTGCGCACAGCATCTACATAGCCGTCGCCCAAGGCCCGTCGCATTGTCGAGGCACCGATAAACGGTGGATTGCCGACGATGTAATCGGCCTGTGGCCACTCAGCCTTACGCGGATTGATATAACGGTATTGATCGACCTGAACGGATTCGTCTGGAATTGACTCCCCGGTAATCGGGCTGATCTTGTAGGTCAGACCATCCCAACGAGTATCGGGCTTGCCGGACTCGTCAGTGATCAACTCCACTGCGTCGTAAGTGATCAGTGCGTCACGGTGCTCAATATTGTGGAAGTCGCGCAACACGGGCTCAGGCGGGTTGACCTTGCCGTAGGTGCGGAAGTGCCATTGCAGATAGCCGATCCACAACACCATTTCTGCGATCTTGGCAGCGCGGGGGTTGATCTCCATGCCGAGGAACTGGTGAGGATCGACCGTTAGCCCCTCCAGCTCGAAGGAACCCGACTTCACAATACTGCCGAGCACCTCTAAAACCTCACCTTCCAGTCGCTTCATGTGCTCCAGAGTGACGTACAGGAAGTTGCCACTGCCACAGGCCGGGTCAAGTACACGAGTCTGGCAGAGCTGATGGTGAAATTTGCGGATCTCGGCAACGGCCTCTTTAGTTTTCCGCTGTTGCTTATAGGTCAGTGCGGCGGCCTGGACTTCCCCCCATTCGGCGCGCAATGGCTCGATAATAGTGGGCAGTACCAGACGTTCAACGTAAGCACGGGGGGTATAGTGCGCACCCAGCTTGTGTCGTTCGCGGGGGTTCAGGGCACGCTCCAGCAAAGTGCCGAAAATAGCTGGTTCAACATAGCGCCAGTCAGCCTTGGCCGCGCCAGCTAAAAGGTTGAGTTGATCCACATTCAGCTCGATGACCTGAGCATCCGCGAACAACCCACCATTGAACTGCAATACATCCGTATCCAGTGCTGGCGCAAAACCACCGGTATTCATGGTTTGCCAAAGACTTCTCAGCTGTCTGCAAAACGACTCCGGCCTGGCCTTCAGGCGCTCCAGGAGCTCGGTGAAGCCTCGATCCGGCAGCAACCCCACATCTTCTGAGAACATGGTGAACAAGCAGCGCATGAGAAAGCTGGCGACTTGCTCAGCGGGATGGCCGCTGTCTTCGAGAGACTTGGCCAGTTTTGCCAGTTGGTCCGCGATAACGCGGGTGATCTTGCCCGCATAGCGAGTGGGATCAAGGTTCTGTGGATCAAGCCAGACTCGTTTTAGAAGTTCGCGAGTCTCAGCATCGCGCAGCTTCTCCAGAGGAATCTTGTGATTTCGCGAGTCAGGGTAGGCGACATAGTTGCCTCCAGAGCGGCTGAACTCTGAATAGAGGGCGAGGGACTTGCCAACATCAGCAACGATGATAAACGGCGGGCGGCCTTCTTCAACAGGCAGTGAGCGGGCGTAGTTCTCAGCCTGTTTCAGCGCTTTGGTGATGGCGGCATCCCAGCCGTCGCTGTGGGTTTGCTTGCCGGTGTCCTTGCCTTCGAGGATGAAACAGCCGCGCTTGTAGAGGTCGAGCGCTCGGGTAGTTTTCCCACCGTCTGCGAAAAGCTCGGTCACGGAGCGCTCGAAGATGTATGCGTTGTCGCTACGCTTCGCCGTCGCCGGTTCAGGCTGTGGCAAATCCAGCAAGGTGCAGAGCTCGGTGATGAACATCTGTAAGTTGGCTCGTTCATTACCTCCACGGCTCATACCACCGCCCCAACGCTCGATGTATGCCTCTACCTTTTGCTCAATCACGCCAGCTCTCCCTCACAGCGACAAATGGCGCGATTCTAATGGAAAACGACAGAATGACGGCACATTGTTGCCGGGAGAAATTGTCTCAACGCAACGCTGCGATAAGCGATAAATCCGCTGCACCAGATCAATGAGTGACTTGCTGTAGTTGGAAAGGGCAGAATGAGGTGAACGTGAGAGACATCAACCAGCCCCACCAAGGTGTGACACTGCCCTAGAATCGAGCTTCAAGATCCCCGCAACTGGACGCCCCCCCCCGACATGGGTATTATGGCGCCCGCATTGCACCAGTAGCTCAGCTGGATAGAGTACTGCCCTCCGAAGGCAGGGGTCGTGGGTTCGAATCCCGCCTGGTGCACCATACGTAGAAACGAGAAAGCCTCAGGCCGTTGGGTCTGGGGCTTTTTTGTGGGCGAATAGAAAGCAGACTGCTTACCTAATTTTCCTGATAGCTACGCTCGATCAACACTTTGGCCCTTTCCAGATCGACCTGAGTGCGCAGGCTAAGCTCCAGATCACCTGTACCCCAGTGACCGATGACACGCACATCGCGGCTAAAACCTTCAACCAGCTCGACGGAGTCAGGGTTGAGCTTGAGATAAAGCTGAAGCCGCTTGGACTGCACCACCAAACTGGCGAAGTTCTTCAGACGGCGGAATGCGAGGTACAGCTTCAACGGTTTCTCCTGCACGTCATCACCGAGCGATTGCAGGTAGCTGCAGGTCTGCTCGAAGAGCACAGAGATTTCCGGACTGGCCTGGCAAAGTTGCTCCTGCCAAGTTTTGTCCTTAGCTGCAGGGACTGGCTTATCTGCTGCCATTTCTGCCGACTTGGCGGGATTGGTGCCTAACACGCTCACTGCATTCACCAATTCCAGCAGTAACAGGTCGTCTGCGAACAACTTATACCGAATCAACTCGATGTTGCGCTGAATCAGTTGCACAGCATGCTGATCGTAACGGGTGAAATCGGCAGCGATACACAGCAGGCGAGTACCACCCCACTCAATCTGCTCGGCGGCTTCTTTCCCCAGCTTTTCCATCACCAACCAGCGAAATTCAGCCTGGTGATCCAGCAGCCAGTCGAGATAGAACAAGCCCTGATTAATCACATTTTCGTTGCTGTGTCGCTTGTACTCGATGATGACCGGGCAGCCATTTTCATCGAGACCCAGCGAGTCGATACGACCTTTATGGGTCTTTCCGGTGGCGTATTCGGTCGCGAGAAAACGCACGCCAAGGAAGGCGTCCATGTGCGCCTCAATCAGGTTTTGCAAATGCTTTTCAACCGCTACGGCGCGCCCAGGTAACTCGCAGGCACCGTTGGCGGTATTCAAGCGAAAGAGCTGGATGTCGCTCATGTATGACCCTTATCCGAATACCCTTTCTTACGAGCCAACTCCATAGACGACCTACTTCACAAAATTACATTTGACCGTAGGAGATTTCCGAGCGATATTGAGTCGCCACCATTTTCATAGCGACTGTACTGAGAAATTTTGGGGGGTGCGGCAGGTTGCAGCCTGCCGCGATTGCGATAACTGACCAACTAGGAAAGCTAAAGCCATGAAACTTTACCAAATCAGCTACGACCTGCGTAAACAACGTGACTATCTGTCGCTTTATCAGCGAATCAAGGCTTACGGCACCTGGTGCCATGCCTTGGAGTCCACCTGGCTCATTGTCACCAATCAGAGCTCTGTTGAGGTCCGGGACAATCTTCAGATGGCTCTGGATAAGGATGATGGGCTGCTGGTCACCCGCCTTCAGGGGGAAGGCGCGTGGGTCGGCTTGTCGCAGGAAGTGACGCAGTGGCTGAAAAACCAGGCGCCACACTGTACGGTCTGAGCACCTACGCCAAGGATGGCGCTTCTATCTCGAGAGAATTATGCCAACCCGATTATGCATATTGAGCGAACTGGCTGATGTCCGATCCGGTTACACATTCCGTGGAGCGCTTGAGAATGATCCAGCTGGGGACGTTAAGGTCCTGCAGATCAAAGACGTTCGTCAGCGCGCCGTGATCGCTCCTGACTTGCTCATGTCTGTTCGCTGGGAGGGCAGCAAAGCCCCGCCTTCGCTGACACCGGGTGAAATCGCAGTCGTTGCTCGGGGCGATACCAACAACGCGGCTTTATATAGAGAAGGGCAACAGGTTGTAGCGAGTAGCCAATTTTTCATTCTCAGCCCGAAAACATCAAAAGTATTACCGGAGTACCTGTGCTGGATGATCAACCTTCCCCAGAGTCAACGAAGCCTTGAACGCAGCGGCAGCAGCATTCAGGCCATCAGCAAGCATTCGTTGATGCACATGCAAATTCCGCTGCCATCGCTGGAAACCCAAACCAGGCTGGCTCACTTACAGCGCCTCTGGGATGAAGAAGATCAACTGATCGCCCAGCTCCACACGAATCGCGAACAAATGCTCCAGGGCATTTATCAGCAACTGATTAAGGAACAACCATGAGTGGCAAAGTAAAACAGGACGACATCAACAAGGCGCTCTGGGCGGCTTGCGATATCTTCCGCGGCACAATCAGCGCCGACACCTACAAAGATTTCATCCTGACCATGCTGTTCCTCAAGTACATCAGCGATGTCTGGCAGGATCACTACGACAATTATCGTAAAGAGTATGGCGACGAGCCTGAGCTGATCGAGGAAATGCTCAAGAACGAGCGCTTCGTGCTGCCACGCAACGCCAGCTACTATGCGCTGTATGAACAGCGCCATGAGCCGGGCAACGGTGAACGTATTGACCAGGCGCTGCATGCGATCGAAGAAGCCAACGGCACCAAGCTAAAAGACGCCGGCAAAAGCGTGTTTCAGGACATCTCCTTCAACACCGATCGTCTCGGTGAAGAGAAGCAGAAAAACACCATCCTGCGTGATCTGCTGGAAGAGTTTTCCAAAGCTGAACTCAACCTCAAACCCTCCCGCGTCGGCAGCCTCGACGTGATTGGTAACGCCTACGAATATCTGATCAAGAACTTCGCTGCCAGCGGCGGGCAGAAGGCAGGTGAGTTCTATACCCCGCCAGAAGTATCCGAACTGATCGCCGAACTGCTCGATCCACAACCGGGCGATTCGATTTGTGACCCAGCCTGTGGTTCGGCCTCGTTGTTGATGAAGTGCGGGCGTAAAGTGCGTGAGCACCATGGCAGCAAGCAGTACGCTCTGTATGGTCAGGAAGCCATTGGCTCCACGTGGTCGCTGGCAAAGATGAATATGTTTCTGCATGGCGAGGACAACCACAAGATCGAGTGGGGCGACACGTTGCGTAATCCTAAATTGCTCGACCCAAATGGACAGTTGCTTAAGTTCGATATTGTGACCGCCAACCCGCCGTTCTCGTTGGACAAATGGGGCCATGACACCGCAGAACACGACCAATTCGGTCGATTTAACCGTGGTATTCCGCCGAAAACCAAGGGTGATTACGCCTTCATTTTGCACATGATCGAAACACTGAAACCTAAGACTGGGCGCATGGCGGTTGTCGTTCCGCACGGCGTGCTTTTTCGTGGCTCCAGCGAAGGCAAGATTCGCCAAAAACTGGTTGATGAAAATCTGCTAGATGCTGTGATTGGTCTACCGGAAAGGCTCTTTTACGGTACTGGCATCCCGGCTGCGATTCTGGTGTTCAACAAGGCCAAGACCGATGAGAGCGTGTTGTTTATCGATGCCAGCCGAGAGTTTAAATCCGGCAAGAATCAGAACGTACTGAGCGAAGAGCATATTCAGAATATTTTGTTAACCTACCGTCATCGCATCAACTCAGACAAATACAGTCATCGGTCGAATCTCGAGGAGATAAAGGAAAATGATTACAACCTGAACATCCCGCGGTATGTTAAAACCTTCGAGGAAGAAGCCGAAATTGATCTACTTGCTGTACGCGCAAACCGTAAAGAGTTAAAAGCAAAATTGGCTGAGCTAGAAGTTATGATGGATAGCTATTTAAAGGAACTTGGCTATGAATCCAACTAACACTAGGTTCACCCCCCTCGATTTTTTTGTTGATCCTGACGGTCCAATTTGCTACGGCATCCTGAAACCTGGGGAAAACCATCCTGGCGGGATTCCTATAATCAAAGTAAAAAATATCATTGGCGGAAAAATTCTTGAAGACAACCTACTGTTCACCTCTCCTGAAATCCATAAACAATATAAGAGAGCCGAAGTCAAAGGCGGAGACCTTTTGCTTACAATCAGGGGAACAACAGGAAGAGTCGCGATCGTACCGAAGACTCTAACTGGAGCAAATATCACTCAAGATACAGCGAGAATAAGAGTATCTTCGAATGACAGCCCTACATATGTCTACTACGCTCTTCAATCCCCTGACATCCAACGGCAAATAGAGCTAAATACTGTTGGCCAAGCAGTTAAAGGCATAAACATTGGGGAAGTAAAAAAACTAAGCATTTATCACCCAGCTCGTACTGAGCAGGAAGGAATTGCTAGAATCCTCTCCACATGGGATCTAGCCATTACCACCACCGATCAACTAATCACCCGTTGCCAACAGCAAAAAAATGCGCTTATGGCGCAGTTGCTGTCAGGCACGAAGCGTTTTTCAGGTTTTTCCGAGCAGTGGAAAAAGAAACCTATAACAAATTGCTTGGTCGCTTCCAGCCTTCGCAACTCCAACTCTCAACTTGGAATTGACGAAGTCATGTCGGTCAACAAATCTCTCGGAATGATTCCTATGAGGGAGCAGACAATCGGCAAAACTATCGACCGATACAAAGTCGTAAAAAATGGTTGGTTTGCTTACAACCCAATGCGTATTAATGTCGGCTCAATTTGTCGCTGGAATGGCGAAAACGATTGCTTGGTTAGCCCCGACTACGTTGTATTCAGCTGCGATGAAAATGTAATACTAACCTCGTACTTTGATCAGTTTCGCAAATCAGAGCGCTGGGCTGACTATATGAATAGAGCCGGTAATGGCAGCGTTCGCGTGCGAATTTATTTCAATGATCTAAGTAAACTTGAAATTTCGCTGCCACCAGTGAATGAACAGCACAAAATTGCTTCAATTCTGGACGCCGCCGACTGCGAAATCGAAACTCTCCAGCAAAAACTCACCTGCCTAAAACAAGAGAAAAAATCTCTCATGCAACAACTCCTTACTGGCAAACGCCGAGTCAAGGAGGTGGCTGCCTTATGACCATTAGCGACCTGATCCTTTACAGCACCGAGGACGGCTTGGCGCAGTTCACGCTGCGGGAAATGAATGGTCAGGTCTGGCTGACTCAACTGGAGCTGGCCGAGCTGTATCAGTCCAGCAAGCAAAACATCAGCAAGCATATCCAGGCGGTTTTGGCCGATGGCGAGCTGACCGAAGCGGCAGTTGTCAACTCAAAGTGGACAACTGCCGCTGATGGCAAGGAGTACCAGACGCAGCTCTACGCCCTGCCGATGATCATTGCGATTGGCTATCGAGTACGCTCAACCCGCGGCTCGCAGTTCCGCCAGTGGGCCACCCGAACGCTGAGCGAGTACATGATCAAAGGCTTCGTGATGGACGACGCCCGCCTCAAGGAGCCTCGCTGGGATTACTTCGATGAGCTGCTCGAACGCATCCGCGACATACGATCGTCGGAGAAGCGCTTCTATCAGAAAGTTCGTGATCTCTTTTCTTTGGCCGAGGACTATCGCGCCAATGAGCAAGACACCGTGCGGTTGTTCGCCGAAGTACAGAACAAGCTGTTTTTTGCAGTGACCGGACATACCGCTGCCGAACTGATCGTGCGCCGCGCCGATGCCAGCGTGCCGAACATGAACTTGCTCAGTTTCAAAGGCGACCGTGTGCGTAAGGCGGATGTAGTGATCGCCAAAAACTATCTAAATGGCGAAGAGCTGGATCAGCTCAACCGCTTGGTCAGCATGTTCCTGGACTTCGCCGAGCTACGCGCCAAACAGCGCCAGCACATAAAACTGGAAGATTGGCGGCGCTACATCGACAGTTTCATGGCCTTTAACGAGCAGCCGTTGTTGCGTACAGCCGGCAGCGTCAGCCACGAGCAGATGAAAAACGTTGCCCACGAACGTTATGAAGCGTTCGACCAACAACGCAGAAGCGCAGAAGCGCGAGACGCAGACACTCAGGAACTGGCAGAACTGGAACGCCTGGAAAAGCGCCTCAGTAGCCACAAGAAGCCAAACTAATACCGGCGACAAACAAGGAATTCGCACCATGATAAGCGGCCCAAAGTTCCAGGAAGAATACAGCGCGAAATTGCCTGCGTTGGCCCTGCTGAGCAATCTTGGCTGGGACTTTTTGTCGCCTGAACAAGCGCTGCGCGCGCGGTCTGGCAAAACCGATGAAGTCGTGCTGCGTGATGTACTGCGTGAGCAACTGAGCAAACGACGGTTCATGTTTGCAGGCAACGAATGTTCGCCGTCCTCCAAAACCATCGACAACCTGATCAGCGAAGTCTGCAGCCCGGCCATGAATGAAGGGCTGCAAGCGGCCAATGAACGGCTCTACAACCATCTGCTGTATGGCATTTCGGTGACCGAATTTGTCGATGGTAAACGGGCCAACCCGACCATCGCATTGATTGACTGGCAGGATCTGAGCAACAACAGTTTTGTCTTCACTGAAGAGTTCCGCGTGCTTCGCAGTGGCGGAGTGGAGACGCGGCGCCCGGATATTGTCTGCTTCGTCAACGGCATCCCTCTGGTAGTCATTGAAGCCAAGCGCCCGGACGGCAACGCCCAGAAAGGCCCGACCATTGATGCTGGCATATCACAGAGCTTGCGCAATCAACGCCACGATGAAATCCCTCGGTTGTTCGCTTACAGCCAACTCTTGCTATCGATCAATGGCAGCGACGGACGCTATGGGACTTGCGGCACCCCGACGAAGTTCTGGGCGGCGTGGCGCGAAGAAGATTTCGCCACCACTGAACAGCATGCGATAAAAAATCGTCCCCTCAGCACTGACCAGAAAAACAAGCTGTTTGCCCATAGGCCTGTCGGGGACCTGCCCTGGTACGAAGGTTTGTTGGCTGGCGGTGAGCTAGCCGTCACCGGTCAAGACGAACTTCTGATTGGCCTGTTATCCCGCGATCGTTTCCTGGACATGATTCGTTACTTCACCTTGTTCGATAAAAAGGCTGGCAAGGTCGTTGCCCGCTATCAACAGGTATTCGGCATCAAGCGACTGATTGAACGAATCAGCCTGAAACGCAAAGACGGTGGTCGTGAAGGTGGGGTGATTTGGCATACCACTGGTTCAGGTAAGTCGTTCACCATGGTGTTTCTAAGCAAGGCGTTAATTCTGCACGACGACCTTAAACAATGTCGCATCGTGGTGGTCACCGACCGGATTGACCTGGAAAATCAACTGAGCAGAACCTTCGCATCAAGTGGAGAGCTCTCAGGTAAAAAAGACCGTACCGCTGCGATGGCCACCTCTGGCACTCGCCTCGCTGAACAAATTGGTCGTGGTAATGAACGCATCATTTTTTCGCTGATCCAGAAATTCAACAGCGCTACCAAACTGCCGGAGTGCGTCAATACCAGCTCGGACATCATCGTGCTGATCGACGAAGGTCACCGCAGCCAGGGCGGTGAAAACAACATTCGCATGAAACAAGCGCTGCCGAATGCGGCTTATGTCGCCTTCACCGGTACACCGCTGCTCAAGAAAGACAAAACCACCAACAAGTTCGGCCCGATTGTGCATGCCTACACAATGCAGCGTGCGGTTGAGGATAAGGCCGTGACGCCACTGCTGTATGAAGAGCGTAAGCCCGATCTGGATGTTAACGAGCGCGCCATCGACAGTTGGTTTGCGCGTATCACCGAAGGGCTGACGGACGAACAAAAGACAGACCTCAAGCGCAAGTTCGCCAAGAAGGGGGCGATTTACAGCTCTGAGGATCGCATCCGTTTGATTGCCCTTGATGTCGCCAACCATTTCGTGAAGAACATCGATGCCGGCCTTAAAGGTCAGCTCGCCTGTGATAGCAAGGCTTCGGCAGTCAAGTACAAGAAGTACCTGGACGAAGCGGGTTTGTTCGAAAGCGCCCTTGTCATGAGCCCACCGGACAGCCGCGAAGGCAACCTTGAAGTCGATGAGTCTTCTACACCTGAGGTGACTCAATGGTGGGCCAAGAATGTCGGCAGCACGGATGAGCAAACCTATACCAAGCAGGTGATCGAGCGCTTCGACAAGGATGACTCGCTCAAACTGCTGATCGTTGTGGACAAGTTGCTGACCGGTTTCGATGAGCCGAAAAACACCGTGCTGTACATCGACAAGCCGCTCAAGGAACACAACCTCATTCAGGCCATTGCCCGAGTCAATCGTCTGCATCCGCTGAAAAAATTTGGCCTGCTGATCGACTACCGCGGCATCCTGACCGAGCTGGACACCACCATTCAGAAGTACCAGGACTTGGCATCTCGTACGCAGGGCGGCTATGACATCAATGACATCGCCGGTCTGTATGACCCGATGAGCAGCGAATACAAACGCCTGCCACAACTGTACAAAGCCCTTTGGGCGACTTTTGCCAACGTCAAAAACAAAGGTGATATCGAGCAATTGCGTCATGTGCTCGTCCCCCGAATGCAAGAACGTGATGGCGAGCTCGTTGACATCAACCTCAAGGTTCGCGAGGACTTCTACGAAGCCCTGAGCGAATTTGCCAGCTGCCTAAAAGTTGCGCTGCAATCCGCTTCGTTTTTCGAAGACACCAGTTTCAGCGATGCAGATCGTGACCACTACAAGGACACCCTGAAACAGCTCTCCAGCCTGCGACTTTTGGCCAAGCAGGATGCAGGGGAAACGGTTAACTATGATCAATATGCCGATCAGGTGCGCAAGTTGCTTGATAAGCACGTGGTCGGAGTTGAGGTGCGCGACCCTCATGGCGTTTATGAAGTCGGCAAGATGGGCCAGAAGAAGCCTGAAGAGTGGAGCGAAGAGAAAACCCGTAACGAGACTGACATCATCAAGACTCGCGTGAGCAAGATGATCGAACAGGAGATGCTTGACGACCCCTATGCCAGGGAGGCGTTTTCAACGCTGTTGCGTCAAGCCATTGAGGAAGCGGAAAAGCTCTTCGACCATCCACTCAAACAGTACCTGTTGTTCCTCGAGTTTGAGCAACAAGTACAGGCACGCAAACTGGATGAGTTGCCCGATGCGTTTGATGGCAACAAGCATGCGCAGGCGTACTACGGTGTCTTTAAAAAGACCCTACCCGCCGCTTTCGCTGCGCTGGACTCTGCAGCTCAGGACGCGTGGGTCAAATTGGCTTTTAGTTTGGAAGAGTTGGTAACGGCTTCGGTGGCTGAACACTCGATCAACCCTCAAAACATTGAAGCAGATATTCGCAAAAAACTGCTGCCGCTGATGTTCAAGGAGTGCAAAGCCATTGGCGCAGGGATGGATCAGGCAAAAACCATCGTTGAATGGGTCGTTCAGATCACCCGTGTAGGCTTGAGCGCTGCATGAGTGTTCCCATACTTCTACCTGAAGCTGGTGGGCGTCCGACCAGACACTGGCTGAGCTTCCACTATGCCGACCAACTGATTGTGGTTGAGCGGGCGCCTAAGGCGCGGCAGGTGCAACGCCTGCTGATCAAAGTTGATCCTGACTGCCGGGTGTCAGTACAGGCACCGGCTACTGCCAGCGACGAAGACGTATTGCGGGCGTTAAAGCATCGTGGTCGTTGGATTTACCAGCAGCTGCGACAGTTTCGAGCGCTGCTGACGCATGTCACGCCTCGTCAGTACGTCAGTGGGGAAAGCCACTATTACTTAGGCAAACAACATGTGCTCAAGGTGATAGAGGCTCCCGGAGACACTCCTCAAGTCCGTATGTTGCGAGGAAAGCTGGAGGTTTCTGTCAGGCACAAAACTGCAGAAAATGTTCGCGAACTGCTAAGGGCTTGGTACAGAGCCCGCGCACGGGATGTGTTCGATCGTCGCTTGCATGCCCTACTCGAACAAACGCTTTGGGTAGCAGATGAACCGCCGTTGCGTATTCAAACGATGCAAACCCAATGGGGCAGTTGCTCGCCAAATGGTCGGATCACCTTGAACCCTCACCTGGTGAAAACACCCCGCGAGTGCATTGATTACGTCATCCTTCATGAGCTCTGTCATATCGCTGAACACAACCACAGTGAACGGTTTTATCGGTTGTTGACGCAGGTGATGCCGCATTGGGAGAAGGTCAAAGCGCGACTGGATGGAATGGCCGCTCTCGTTCTAAGTGGCCTGCCAAAACTGGATAACGACTAGCAATCCAGCGATTTCGGCTGCTAATTGATTGATGCTCTCCCCTGCTTATTGGCCCCGATAGACCGAATGGAGATCGGTCAATTCCCCAACAACGCTCACCTACTTGCCGTGAGCACCGTATCCCTGCACCATTTGCGGCGAAAGCCATCAATTCGCCACTAGCGTTTTATCACCATTTCATTTCCAGAATCATTCTTTAAAAGGACTTTCCATGCCCAGCGCCAACCAAACCATCGCCGACGCTTTATCCAGCGCACAGTCCATTCTTGCCCAATGGGTGCCTCCTGAGGGCATCAGTGCCGAGCAGGCCTTGGGCGATCTGGTGGGTGTCTTGGATAACCGCACGCTGTTGGCCGCTCAGCGCGTCCAGGCCGGGGAGTGCCACAAGGGCGTAGACCGTGATCTATTGACTCGTCGCTCCAAAGTCACCTTCGACTTGTTGCGTAAATACGGCGTACTGGTCGATCCAGACTCCTTGAGTGACGAAGTAGTGGAACGTCTGTATCCGCGTATCAACTATCCGCGATTGTCGTACGGACAAACCCTCCGGGAGTGGAGCGATACGGTCCTGGGTGAAGGTGAACAGGTTCTGTTCTTTCTTCCTCAGGCACCCAAACGCAATACCCACTTGAGCACCGTGCAGTTCCTCAGTCACGACGCAAAGGCCTTCATTGACGAGTTGGTGGCGGTTGCGCAGACCGAGGGCGAGCCAGACGCACAGGCCACGATCGAAACGCAGGAGGAGGCCTTCGTCCTTGATCTCTCGAAAGCGGAGCAGACCGGTTTTAACAAAGAGGCCGAGGCGATCACGTCGGGTGGCCAACGCGGACTTAATACCTTGCGCGCACTGATGGATGTAGCCGAGGAAGATAAATGTTGGTCGCCAGCCGTTGTGGAGTGCATCGGCAAACTGCTGGAGATACATGACAGTGAAGAAGAAGCGGACACGCTGGAAGTGATGACCCAACTAGTAGACCGCTTCGACTTGATGGTGCGTAAAGCTCGAGAGGTTCTAGAGAAGGCAAAGGTTCAGTCAGTGTAATTATGACTTGGCGCTACCGACATTGGCCTCAGGGCTGATTCAGGAAATAACCCTACGACTGGCATTCGCCAGCCACTGTAATGGTTCAAGGGATGGATAAAATGATCAAGAAATCAGTAACCGACCTCGCCTTCGTCAACAGCAAGACCCCACTCCCGACTGTCGAGGTGGACTCGGAAAGCGTTGAAGCAGCCGGCTACAGCATTTATCGCACCGTGATGGAGGTCTTATCCAAGTTGGCCGCGGACGACTCGACACTGCGAGCCACCCTCTATTTATATGGCACGGTCAGTGTCAATTTCCGCGAGCCTTGCTGGTCTGAGTTTTTATTGGTGGCGGGTCCGCAAAAAGTACTGATGGCGCTGGGTGCGGGCTTTGAGCGACTACCAGGAGTCAAGTCTCGCTATAGCGACTACGTACCATCCTCAGAAGCCGTGCGGACATTCCACGTCGAAGATGGCTTAGTTTGGGAAAAAGAGGATGGCAGCACCTGGTATTCCCATGGAGGGGAAGAGGAAAAAGTTGCCAGCGAAGTCGTGGGCACCGACAACGAATGGGAGGAGCTCGAGGAGGACGACGACTGGGAAGCTGAAAATCAGGAAGAACAAGACGAGGACCAGGTCGTAACCGTCAGCAGAAAAGCAGCGCGTTATCGTGCGGCACGCTCGGACGCCAAGGTCAGCAGCATTCGCTTGCGGATAGAAGAGGTCTTCGGTCTGCCAACTGGATCGGTTGCACTATGTGGACCGGATGGCCGTCCGTTACGCGGTAATGCCTTGATCAGAACACTGCGCAAGCGCTGGGAAGAGATCTGAGGACGCGAGCGAGTCAGGCCGGGGTAGATCGCTTTAGCGTATATCGGTTACTGGTGCAGGATCACCATGAGAGATGACCCTGCACCAATGATTACTCCGTCGTCCAGTCAAACTCGTCGTACTCATCGTCCTCATCGTCCTCGAATTGTTCCTCTTCAAGAACGTCTTCTTCCTCAGCGTCACCCTCTTCCTGCTGGTTCAGCAGAAAATCCTTACGACTCTCGGTAATTGCCCGTCGTAATTCCTCGCCCTTTTCCGGGCAGTTGAGCATTTGGGCGATGCGGTCGATTTTTTTTGTCACGGCATCCTCCAACGCATCGACTATGGCCCGATAGTGCGCGCTTTCGGGCCTTGATGCCAAATCGACGAGCGCTGTGCCGGTCAGTTTTTCTGCAGATCCTTGAGTCGGGCGCTGAGGTTTTCGTCGGGGAAGCGTGCGTGCAAATCGGCTAGCAGTTTATCGGCGGCTTGCTTGTGCCCGGCTTTTTGCAAGCGAAGCACTTCGCGAAGTTGCTCATCCAGGGATTTAACCGGGGCTGCGGTGCGTTTGCTGGTTTTGGCTTCGTCTGCCATGCCGGCACTGAAGGATTCTTCTTGCGCCGGGGCTGCCGATTCCGCCATGGGTGCGGCGGGTGCAGGTGCGGAGAGCGCACCAACCGGGGCCTTCAGGGAACGGGCCAGAGCTGGCGGCGCTGCTTCGCTTTCCTGTTTGGCAACCGGTGCCGAGGCTTTGGGTGCAGGCGCGAAGTCGTAACCAGGCACTTGCTCAGGCGTGCGCTGCACCAGCGAGAGCATCAGCGCGATGCCGACGAGGCTGGCGAATGCCACTTGCCAGCGGGGTTGCTGGCAGGCGCGAATCCAGCGTTGCCACAGCCCTGGCTTCGGCGTGGGCACGGCGTTGCGTGCGGCGGCCAGGATCAAGGCGTCGAGATGCGCCGGCGGTTCGCCGGTGGCCTGCTCGCGGTAATGGTCGAGCGTTTGGTGTTCCGTGGTGTGCTTGGCGTCAGTCATGTCAGTACCTCCTCGGCCAGCAGCCGACGCAGTTTTTGCTGGGCGTAACGCAAGCGGCTCTTGACGGTTTCCAGCGGTGTTTCGGTGAGGGTGGCGATCTGTGGCAAATCGAGATCGCTGTAGGCGCGCAGCAGGAACACTTCGCGCTGGTCGGCGGGCAAGGCTTGCAGGGCGGCGTCAAGGCGCTGGCTGTCGCGGCTCAGGCTCAGCAACTGCTCAGGATCAGCCGTCTCATCGGCCAGCGCATGGGCCTGCTCGTCGTAGCTGTCGTGCAGCGGTTGATGAACGCCGTGCTTGCGCCAGTGATCGATCAAGCGGTTGCGGGCAATCTGGTAGAGCCAGGTACGAAAAGTCGCCCGACCTTGTGGCTGGCTGCCGCTGCGGATCAGGCTCAACCAGGTTTCCTGATAGACCTCCTCGGCGAGTTCAGCCCTGCCGCTCAACCCCAGCAGAAACCGGTACAAGCCCTGGCGATGGCGCGCGTACAGAATCTCGAACGCCGCTCCGTCGCCCTCGCGATAACGGGCCAGCAGCGCTTCGTCACTGCTGGCATCCAGGCTGCTTGCGGGTGCAAACAACTGGCTGATGAACCCCTTCAATCGGCTCACTATTCAATCCGTCGTTCAGTGGCAGTTGGATTGGACGCCGTGGTGGTGCGCAAGCTCTGCGCCAGTTCCACTAATTGTACGAACTCACTGCGCAGGCCGAAGCGGTCATCGCCCCGGGCGCCACGGGCCAGCTTTTCGGTGTCCTTGAGGCTGAACTCGCCGGTGTAGCGTCCGTCCTTGAGCTGTTGGGAAAACGCCGCCACCGCCGCTGCAAAACGCAAGTCATCGCTGGGCTTGCCGGCCGGTTCGTTAGCGATCGGGCGTTCGATCAAGCGACTGTTCCCGCCTTCCGGTAACTGATAACGCACACGCAGCATCGCCAATTCGCCATTCTTTTCGGAAGCAGCGGCGGCCGTTTGAGCGTAGCGCAGCGGCTCCAACCAGCCCTTCTCGCCCGTGGGGACAATTTCGTACAACGCCGTCACCGTGTGTCCTGCACCGATTTCACCGGCATCGACCTTGTCATTGCTGAAATCCTCACGTTTCAACCCACGGTTTTCATAACCCAGCAGGCGATATTCGCTGACTTGCGCGGGGTTGAACTCCACTTGCAGCTTGACGTTTTTTGCCACGACGGCAAGGGTCGAGCCGAGTTGATCCACCAGCACCTTGCGCGCTTCACGCAGGTTGTCGATGTAGGCGTAATTGCCGTCGCCGGCATCGGCCAGTTGTTCCATCAGGTGTTCATTGTAGTTATCCACACCGAAACCCAGGGTGGTCAGGGATACGCCTGTCTTGCGTTTATCCACAGCCATTTGCTTGAGGCTGTCGAAGTCGCTGACGCCGACGTTGAAGTCACCGTCGGTGGCCAGTAGAACGCGGTTGATGCCCTTGGGGATAAATGCCTGTTGCGCCTGTTGATAAGCCAGCTCGATACCCGAGGCTCCGGCAGTGGAACCCCCTGCGGTCAATTGGTCGATGGCTGTGCGGATCCTGGTTTTTTCCCGTCCGGAAGTGGGCTCCAGCACCACGCGCGATTCCCCGGCGTAGGCCACCAACGACACCCGATCCTGGTCGCGTAGTTGATCGACCAGCAATTTCAGGGTGCTTTTGACCAGCGGCAGGCCCTCGCGGCGATCCATCGAGCCGGACACGTCCACCAGGAACACCAGATTCGCCGGGGCCAGGTCCGAGACCGCGCGGTCCGAGGCCTTGATGCCGATGCGCAACAAACGCGTATGCGGGTTCCAGGGTGAAGCTGCCAGTTCCGTGGTCACGCCGAAGGGCGAGCCGTCGGTGGGCAAGGCGTAGTCGTAAGGAAAGTAATTGACCATCTCTTCCAGCCGCACCGCCCCTTGCGGTGGCAGTCGTCCCTGATTGAGCAAGCGGCGGACGTTGGCGTAAGCGCCGGTGTCGACGTCGGCACTGAAGGTCGATACCGGTGTTTCGGCGACACTGTGGATCGGGTTGTCTGCCAAGGCCTGGTATTGCTCTCGCTGTTCATCGCGATAGCCCTGTGGATAAGTTTCTGCGCCCGGCATCGGCGCGAAACGGGTCATGGGCGCCGCGCCTACGCTGCGTTTGGCCACCGCTGCATCAGCCATGACAGTTTCATGCTGCACCGCTTCGGTTTTCAGCTCCGCCTGAGCCGGTGGCGGTACCGCTGCGGACTCAGGTTTCGAAGAAACACCGCAACCGGCAATCGCCAGCAACAGCCCGGCGGTAAAACCCTGGGCGACCGGACGTAGAACATGCAGAGGGAGAGACATGGGGGCTGACCTCAGGAGGAAATTGATCCATTCATCCCGTGAGACGGACAGCCCGGACGGTTCGGGTTAACCCGTGCTAAAAAAATCTTCAGCGGTGGTAGCGCCGCACCACACTACTGTTTTTCAGCACATGACCTTTGATTTTTTCCAGCAGCTGGGTGCGCGTCAGGCCGGCTGGCAGGGCATCCGGGGCCAGGTCCAGGGCAAAGAGCTGGATGATGTAGTGATGTGCGCTGTCGCCAACCGGTGGGCAAGGCCCGACGTACCCCGTAGTGCCTTTGCTGTTGGTACCGCCGACGCCCTCGAGCGCGGATTTTGCGCCGACGCCCGCCGGGATCTGGTGAGTGCCGGCCTTGATGCCGTAATGCACCCAATGATCGATGCCCTGGCCTTTCTGGCCATCCGGGTCGTGCATGACGATGGCGTAGCTGAGCGTGCCTGCAGGGCCGGCGTTCCAGTTCAGCGCTGGCGAAACGTTGTGTCCGCCGCAACCCGGGGCGTCGCTGGCGGCAGCCGACGTGAACAGTCGATCATCCGAGACGCCTGGGATGTTCAGGGTAAAACGCTCCTGGGCCTGCGCCGGAAATTGCACGCAAAGGGCGACTGTGACAGCCGCTAGCCAAGGGGTCAGAGAGGTCAATCGGGTCATACCGGGAGTACCTGGTGCGGGTGGGGCCGAGGTCGGCGAGCAAACTATAACTGGACCGTTTGCGCGGTGGCAGTGGCAATTGGATGAACCTCGAGTTAAGCGCCAGACTCTTAATTTAAACGCCTGTCCGGAGAGCGATCATGACCCTGCATCGCGTTGCCCATCTCGCCGATATACCCGAAGACCGTGGCCTGGAAGTCAGCGTCCAGGACAGCAAGATCCTCCTGCTTAAAGTCGGCGATCACGTGCGCGCCTATCAAGGCGAATGCCCGCATGCCGGAGCGCCTCTAGTCGAAGGCGCGCTCTGCCATGGGCGGCTGACGTGCCCATGGCACAAGGGACAGTTTCGGATCGAGGACGGCGGATTGTGTGAACCGCCAGCCCTGGACAGCCTCAAGCGCTACCCGCTTGAAGTGCGCGGGGACGAAATCTGGGTCGACGATCAGCCACTGCAAGACGCTCACACGCCACCGGCCGATGACGAGCGCACTTTTGTAATAGTCGGTGCGGGAGCCGCGGGCACGGCGGCGGCTTCGGCCCTGCGCGAAAAAGGCTTTGGCGGTCGGGTGCTACTGATCGACCGCGAAGCCAACGCCGGGTACGACCGCACGGTACTGAGCAAATTCGTGATTGCCGGACAGACACCACTGGAAGAAATCCCGCCCCTGCGCGACGAAGACTTCTACCGGGAGCAAAGAATCGAGCGAATGAACGCTGAAGTGGCGAGCCTGGATGCCGCCAACAAAACGCTACAACTGGTCAACGGCCAATCGCTGAAGTACGACGCCGCCTTGCTGGCGACAGGCGGTATCCCCGTTCGACCGCAATTGCCCGGCGCGGACCTGCCGCAAGTGTTCGTCTTGCGCTCCAAGGCGGATGCGCAACAGATTCTGCACAGCGCCAAGGCCGGTCAGCGGGCGGTGATCATCGGCGACAGTTTCATCGCCATGGAATCCGCTTCCTCCCTGCGCCAATACGGCCTGGAGGTCACGGTGCTGGCCCGCCATCCGGTGCCTTTCGCCAAACAGTTCGGTGACAGCGTCGGCAAGGCGATTCTGGCGCTGCATCAGGCCAACGGCGTGGTGTACCGAACCGAGGGGCAGGCAGCGCAGATTGAAGGAGCGACGCGAGTCGAAGCGGTGCAACTGGATAATGGCCAGCGTCTGCCGGCGGACCTGGTGCTGGTCGGGATTGGCGTCACCCCCGCCACTGCGCCTTTTACCGATCTGCCGAAGGAAAATGACCAGTCGCTGCTGGTCGACGGCGGGATGCGCGTAGCCGATGGGCTCTGGGCGGCTGGCGATATCGCGACGTTCACACTTAACGGCCAGCCCCAGCGCATCGAACATTGGCGCCTGGCGCAACAACAGGCGCGGATCGCGGCGGCGAACATGCTCGGTGGCGATGAACATTACCTCGACGTGCCGTACTTCTGGACTTGGCACTTTGGCAAAAACTACGACTACCTTGGTTGCGCGCAAGCCTGGGACGAAGTCGAGTTCAAGGGTAATCCTGGCAACCCGCCTTTTATCGGGTTGTTTGGCAAGAATGGCGTGGTGACGGCGGCGGTCGCCTGCGATGAAGAGCGCACGATGGCGATGCTCGCCGAACGGATGAAGCAGCCGTTGTCGGTGGATGAGGCGTGGCGGTTGATCCGCAGTTGAAATGGACCTGTAGGAGCTGCCGAAGGCTGCGATCTTTTGATCTTCGGCGATAAAGGCGATAAAACAGACGCCAACATCAAAAGATCGCAGCCTGCGGCAGCTCCTACACGGCGGGGGCGTTATGGCTCTTGGGCTACACCAGGATTACCAAACTTACTCATTACAAAACCGACAAACTCCTCGACGGTCATTTTCTGGCCGTTGAATTCCACCTGGTTATTGGCGAAGTGCAGTTGGGTCACGACGTTGCTGCCATCCAGTTTCGCCAGTTGCGAGCCGACCGCCATGCTGCTGAACATATCGGTGGTGGCAGTCGCCTGGTCGGCGATGAGCTTGGCGTCGGTCTGACCGTCGATTTGCGACTGCACGCTGAGTATGTCGACGAGCATCGGCTTCGACACTTTCAGGTTGACGTCCAGTAACGCGATCATCTGGCGGATCAACTGGTCAGCCGGCAGGTCGATCGATTGCGGCTTGGTCAGGTCAAGCACCAGGTTGGCGCGGCTTTCACCATTGGCGGTGTTGAACGACAGGTTCTCCAGGGCTACCTGTGGGCCGGCCGCCAGCAATTTTTCCAGGCCGGTTTTAAGCTGCGCTTCTTCTGCAGGGGTCAACTTCAGCTCGGGGACCGGTTGACCGGCCTCGGCAGCCTCGGCGGCGGCCTGCTCATAGGGCTGCAATTTAGTCTGGTAGATCTGCATCAGCGACAACGTCGCCGGGATGTCGAGGTTCTTCAGGCTCATGGCAAGCTGGGCAGAACCCACAGCCTTGCCGTTCAGGGACACTTCACCGATCTTGTAGTCGGCACGCCCGGAAGCGCTGGTGCCTGACTCCTCGGTGTGGTTCTTCATTTCGAAACTCTTCAAGCCCAGCACCGACTGCTTGGGGCCAAAGGTGGTTTTACTGTTGCTCAATTCGACGGTGTTATCGCCGGTGTAATAACCGTAGGTGCTTTTGGTCAGGTTGCTGGCCAGGGTAAGACCACTCAACTCGACCAGCACGGGTGCCTGGTCTTCGGAAACAGTGGTCAGCTTGAGGCTGTCCATGTAGCCATCGGCCTTGACCTTCTGCGCCTGGGCGCTGGCCGCGACATCAACCTTCAGGCCGGAAAATTTCAGGCTGGACTTGTCATCCAGTGCAGTTTCCAGCGGCAGCAATTCAAGCGTGCCGTTGGTGGAATTGTCGTAGCCGATGTTGACCACGCCCTTGAGCGGCGACGCGTCCTTGGTGGCGGCGAACCATTTTTCCGTGAGCGGGGTCTTTTCCAGTTCATAGTGACTGGTGGCCATGACCGGCAACCATTTCAGCGATACCAGGCGCGAGAACGGAAGCGGGCCGTGCTCGATGTGGTCGGTAAACAGCAATTCGACCGGTACCTCGCCGAACATTTCGCCTTCACCCTTGAGGCGGTAATGCGCAGTGCTACTGAATACATGACGTTCCAGGGACACCAGTTCCAGCGAGGCCGTGCCTTTGTAACCGACCATTGCAGCCTGCAATTGCTTGTTGGCATCCGCCAGGGAGCTGTTGAGCACACCTTCGATTTTGGTGCCGGTGAACCAGGCTCCGCCAGCGCTGATTGCACCAATCGCGACAACGATTCCCAGGAGCACGCCTGCTGATTTATTCATGAAAGACCCGTTCGATGTCCGTTGTTGAAAATGTGGTCGTCTTCCCTGAACCCATGAGGGGTTGCGGTCACGACTGCGCTGAAAATGGGGTGCAGGTTAGCATCAGGCGTGCAAGGCAGCCCAATGGTTAACGGTGAAAAAGTGTCGCCTGAAAAAAGATCGCAGCCTGCGGCAGCTCCGACAGGGTGATACGAATCTCCTGTAGGAGCTGCCGCAGGCTGCGATCTTTTAGCAATCAGGAATACTGAACCTCGATCTCATCAAGCTGGTGATCAAAGGTTTTCAGCCGCGCCGTCCAGGTGTAGATCAACACTTCGAAATCCCGGTTGATCACCGCCCCGCCCGTCACTTCACTGCGCGGGTCGCAGTAGTCGAGCTGATAGCGCTCCCGGGCCATGGCGGTGGCGACGTCAGCCAGCTCGCGAGCATTGTTGAGCCAGTGCCGACCGTCGTCGGCCACTTGTTTGTCCAACTCAAGGCATTGTTTTTTCAAGGTTTCGAGGCTTTTTTCCAGGGGTGTGCCCGTGAGCTCGCCCATGACTTCCTGGAAGGTCCTGCCCGGCTGCCAGTAGCTGCCCCAGAAATACCGGTCGAAGACCGATTCGACACGCCGTAGCGCCACCTTGGTGTTCCAGATCATCACCAGGGTCTTGCCTTGTTCAAGCTGTCTTTTTTTGATTCGTTGTCCTTGGACCGACGCCCAGGCCACCACCGCAATGGACATCACGGCAATCAAGAGGGCGGCGCTGTCGAGGAACGTCAGCGCTTTGTCGATCTGGTTAGCCAGCATGATGCCGTAGAAATAGGTGCCTGTGAGCAGCACCAGCGCCACAACGGCGCACCAGAAGCCGAGAGCATAAGGGTTTTTCATTATTGGTTTCCCCATGACCTGCGCATGCCTTGTACGAATCCAGGGCGCTTTTGCACGAACGCCCTTTCAACACTTCAAAGCATAGCAACGGCCTCAGGGTTTGCCGGAGTTCGATGCTTGCGTTCGTCCGCTTTCCCAACCACCGCCCAAGGCGAGGAACAAATCGATCTGGCTGATGGCAACCTGGGTGTTGGCAGCGGCCAGTTGCGCGGTGACGTCGATGTAGGTGCGGGTCGCCTGCAAGTCCGCCAGGAACGATGCACGACCGGCCTGGAAGAAACGATGGGTCTGGTCGGCGGCCAGCTTCGCCGACTGCTCGGCGTCCGCCAGCGCCTCACGGCGTTGCAGCAAGGCGGAGTACTGGGCCAGGCCGGTCTGGGTTTCACGAATAGCGTTGAGTACCACTCCATCGAAATGCGCCAGCGTCGCCTGGGTCACCGCTTCAGCTTCGCGAATTCGTGCCCTGGCGCCGTTGGTCGGCACATTCCAGGTCAGCGATGGGCCAAAGCCCCAACGGTTGGCAGAGGGTTCGCCGAGGTTTTCCAGGAGACCGACCGTGCCGATGGTCGCGCCGATGCGAATGTCCGGGTAAAGCTCACCGGTAGCAATGCCGATACCCGCGGTCGCGGCCGCCAGTCGACGTTCGGCCTGGCGGATGTCGGGGCGGCGCTTAAGCAGCGATGCACCGTCGCCCACCGGTACCAATTGCGTGATTTTTGGCAGTTCGTCGCAGCTGGCGGTGCCGGCCGGTAGTTGATCCACAGGCTTGGCCAGCAGCATCGACAAGCGGAAAAGCCCGGCCTGACGTGCCGCCTCATAGCGCGGCATGTCGGCGCGCAAGGATTTGAATTGGGTTTGCGAACGGGTGACCTGGGTTTCGTCGCCACGCCCGGCATCGCGCAAACGCTGGATCAGCGTGGTGCTCTGGGCTTGCAGGTCGAGGGAATGCTGGGCGATTTCCCGTTCCTCGTTGGCTGCGCACACCTGGGTGTAAGCCCGGACCACATCGGCCACCAGAGTGATGCGCGCCGTATCGGCGGCAGCCTGGGTCGCATCGGCATTGGCCTTGGCCGCTTCGATGCCGCGCTGCAAGGTGCCGAACAGGTCAAATTGGTAGGACGCGCTGATGCCGATATCGCCGATGTTGGCCACCGGCACCTTTTCCGGCAGCAAGAACGCTTCACCGGATTCCTGCAAGCGCTGGGCGCCCATCTTCACCCCACCGCTCCAGCCGCCCGCCGCCTCGGCCTCGTCCACCTGAGCGCGAGCGCGCAGCAGGCTGGCGGCCGCTACACGCAAATCAGTGTTGGACGCCATGGCCTGCTGCACCAGTTGGTCGAGCCGCGGGTCCTGATACAAGCGCCACCAATCGGCAGGCACCGGTGCCGAAACCACCGGCTTGCCGTCCACCGCCAGTTCGCCCTGCAGGTCTTCACGGTGGATCGCGGCTTCGTCCGGCAGGTGATAATCCGGACCGACCATCTGACACGCCGACAGCAGCAAGCCTAATCCGGCGATCGCCAAACCCGAGGCCTTGCTCATTGCACGGGCTCCCGGTTCTGGTCGTCGATGATCGATACCGTGGCGGTGCGCCCGGCGATCATGCGGAAATCCTCAGGGACCTCATCGAACGCGATACGCACGGGAATCCGCTGGGCCAACCGCACCCAGCTGAAGGCCGGATTGACGTTGGGCAGCAAGTTGTTGCCACTGGTGCGGTCGCGGTCTTCGATACCGGCCACGATGCTTTCCACATGGCCGCGCAGGCGCGCATTGTCGCCAATGACCCGGATGTCGACGCTTTGGCCGATGTGGATGCCGTTGAGTTTGGTTTCTTCGAAATAGCCGTCGATATGGAAAGAATTGCTGTCTACGACAGACAACACTGGCCGCCCGGCACTGACGAACTCCTGGGTTCGCGGCGCGCGGTCGTTGACGTAGCCGTCCACCGGGCTGCGGACAACCGAGCGATCGAGGTTCAGTTGCGCGCTGTCTACCGCCACCTGGGCTTCCATCAACGCCACTTGTGCGCGGGCCACCCGGGACTGGCTTTCTTCCAGTTGTTCGCCCGGCACCAGATTGCCAAGGCCCTTGTTACGCTTGGCTTCACGCTGGGCCTGGGCCAAGGTTTCCTCGCGGTCTGCGACCGCCGCTTTCGCCTGGCGCAGGGCCAGTTTGAAACGGTCCTGGTCGATGCTGAACAGCACCTGGCCGCGCTTTACCAACTGGTTGTCGCGCACTTGCACTTGCTGGATCAGCCCGGATACGTCCGGCGCGATCTGCACGATGTCGGCCCGGATGTGCCCGTCACGGGTCCAGGGCGCGAACATGTAGTACATCACCATGCGCCAGACCACGACCACGGCGAAAGTTACGATCAACAGGGTCAGGACCACGCGACCAAGGGTTAAAAACGGCTTTTTCATGTCATCAGGTATCGACTGAGTGAATCCACGGCGCCAAGCAGCAAGGCGTAGAGAGCCACGTTAAACAATGCCCGGTGCCAGACCAGACGGTAAAAGTGCAGGCGCGTCAGCACCCCGTGCACCAACAGGTACAACACATAGGTAATGCCCATCAGCACCAGCAGCGTAGGCAAAAACACCCCGCTGATATCCAGATCACCGATCATAAAGGCGCTCCATCGATGCCATGGGGAAGCGGTTCTTCGGGCTCGGCAGATCCGACGAATTCGACGCCGGGCAACAACGCCAGGCGCAAGCCGCTCAAGGCGTGCAGCAGGTGCAAGCGGGTTTCTTCATCACCCGCGCCGCCCAACGCTCGGCGCGTGCGGTCGAGGGTCATCAGCAACGGACTCGGCGCCGGCAGGCGTTCGCCGGCCTTGAGGCAGGCCTTGAAGTATTCGCCGACCTCGGCCACTACCTGACGCAGCAATGCCTGCGGAACGCCGTGAACCCGCGGCGTATAAGCCAGCAGGTCAAGCAGGTTCAGCGCCACACGAACTTCACGCAAGGCGATGCCGGTGTCCTGGCCGGTCACGGCCAGCCGCGGCAAATGCTGCATCAGTCGATCCAGGACCTGCACGCCCAGGCGCCGGTGGTCGGCCAGCGTGGCCGGCTCGGTGAGGCTGACAATGTCGCGCCAGGCGAAACGGGTCAGGCGTTTGGCCGCAAGCTCCGCACCGAACGGCCGGGCGATCAGGGTCCAGACGAACGCGAACAGCAAGCCCACCGGTCCAGCCAGGTTGGAGTTGGCGAAACTGAGGAAGTCCGCGTCGTAGGCGCCCTGAATACTGATGAACGACGAGGTATTGACCAGCGTCAGCAACATGCCCAGGTAAAACTGCGGCTTGACCGTCAGTGTGCCGATGCAGATGAACGGTACGGCGAAGGCCAGCACCAGCATCGGGAAATCATGCAGATTGGGCAGGACGAGAAACAGGTAAAGGCTGGCGAACACCACCGACATCGCCGTCCAGAAAAAGAATCGGTAGATCTGCGGTGCCGGGTCATCCATCGAGGCAAAGAAGCTGCACGCCACGGCCGCCAGGATCACTGCACTGCCGCCATCGGTCCAGCCCAGCAGAATCCACAGCACCGAGGCGACAATGATCGCCGCGACGGTGGAAGCGGCGGAATAGAGCATCAGCCCACGATCCAGAAAGGGGGTCAGGCGCCCCAGGCGCCAATGCCGATAGACCGCACGCCAACTGTCCTGGCTTTCGCACTGGATCGCGTGTTGCAGGCTGCGACAGTCCTGCCACAAATCGACCCACTCGCCGAGGCGATAAATGGCGTTGGAGAACAGCAGTTGCTTGCGATCATCCAGCACTGCGGTGCTGGGCTGCAGCGCTTCGAGTTGGTCTTTGAGCGCTTGCCAACGCTCGGGATCAGCATTCTTGTGATCGAGCCATTCAGTGGCAGCGGCCAGCAATGGCGCGAACTTGTCCACCAGCTCAGGGGTGCGCCTTTCCAGCGCGTAGAGCGCATCGTCGAGGGCATCGATCACTGGCAACAGGTGAATCATCCGTCCGCGCAACTCCTTGGTGTTGCGCACTGTTTGCGGACGCGCGCCTTCGTGGGGCAACTGACCGATCATCAGTTCCAGGGTATTGAACGTGGCGACCATTGAGGCGCGCAAGGCGCTGACCTCCTCGGGCTGCACGTTGCGGGCGAGAAAGCGCGTGCTGTAATTCGACGCGTCGGCAAACCACTTGCTCACCGAATCGTTGAACACCGGCGCCAGCCGTCGCGGCCAGAACATCGCACCGACCACCGCAGCGACGGCGATGCCGAGGAAAATTTCTTCTGTGCGCGCTTCGGCCACGTCCCACACTGCCAACGGGTTATTCACTACCGGCAGGGCGATCAAAGGCAAGGTGTAGCCGGCCAGCATCAGGGCGTAATTGTTCGCGGTGCGCAAATGCATGGACAGGAACAACAAAATCCCGGTCCACAGTGCGATGACCAGCACCAGCACATAAGGACTCTGCACGAACATCGGCACGAACAGGACCGCCGCAGCGGCGCCCAGAAAAGTGCCGACTGCGCGGTACAACGCCTTGGAACTGGTGGGGCCGACAAACGGGCTGGAAACGATATACACCGTGGCCATCGCCCAATAAGGACGCGGCATTTGCATGAGCAAGGCGATATACAGCGCGATCATCGAGGCCGCGAAGGTGCGTACTCCGTAGAACCAGTCCCGGGCCGGGGGCATACCGGAAAAGAAACCGTTCAAGGGCTGGTTACCGGCAAATGACTGGCCGACTCGAAGGCCTTCAATACGCGCAGCGTCGCTTCAAGATCTGCCGGATCGATGCCTTCGAGGACTTCATGACGCAAACGCACCAACTCAACCTCGACGGCTTGCACCAGGGTCCGACCGGTAGCGGTCAGGCTCAGGCATTTGGCGCGCCGGTCCTGGGCGTCTGCGGTGCGGCAGACGTAACCGCCATGGCACAACTGATCGAGCAAACGTACCAGGGACGGGCTTTCCATCCCCGCCGCCTGCGCCACCGTCACCTGCCGCACGCCCTCGCCTAGACGCCCGATCATCAGTAACGGGACGGCACAAGCTTCGGAAATTCCATAGTTGGCCAGGGTGGACTGGCAGATTTTGCGCCAGTGCCGGGCGGCCACCACCATGGTGCTGCTGATGTTCATTTGCAGAGCGTCGAGGTTATTCGGCACGAGGGAAAACACACTGTTAGTTTGCTAACTATCAATATGGCATTGGAAGGGATTTTCAGTCAAGTTTTGAAACAAATCTTCGGCTTTTTACATTCCCCTCCCCTTCCTCAACATCACATCCAGCTGATCCACCACCTCGGCCCAATCGGCGTCTTCCAGAATTTCATTGCGCAACAGATCCGCCTGGCTCGGGTTCCAGAAAAAAGCATCCGCCAGGTGCAGGTCCGGTTTGAGCGGTGAGTGGGTGGTGATGAATTTGTCGATGCTCTCGGCGTCGTCAGGCAGGCCGAGTTGCTTGAACAGGGAGGGAAGATTGTGGGTTGGGTTTTCCATGTCGGGCTCCAGTAAAACTGATAAAGGGACCGCTGCGCGGTCAATCGCGAGCAGGCTCGCTCCCACAGGGAAGGCGTTCACCTTGTGGGAGCGAGCCCGCTCGTGAAGACGACAGCATTGACGAAACGATCCTCAATGACTCAACTCCCGCACCTCTGCATGGGGCACCATTTTCAGGAATTGCGGCATGTCCATGTGCAGCAGGTTGATGTGATTGCCGGCTTCCAGATAGATGTCTTTCTGTCGAGTCAGCAGCGGGTCGATGACAACGTCAAGTCCATAGGCTTCGCCCAGGGCCGGCACGGCCCCGCGTTCGCAGTCTTCAAACAGATGCGGAAGGTTGCTCTCGCGGGAAACCTGCCATTCACCGGTGCTGCGCACTTTGCTCAAGTCCAGGTGACGGCTGGCGGGAAGCACGGCCATCAGGTAATGCCCGTGGTGGTCGTCAAGAATGACCGACTTGGCCACCCGTTCTGCAGGTATACCCGCCACCCGTGCGGTTTCGAGGCTGCTGGCCGAATGGGGATGGGTGACGATGTCATATTCGCATTGAGCCTGCTCCAGGCTTTTCTGCACGGTTCTTGCCATACGCATGATGCACCTCGGTGTCCGCAGAAACGCCTGGCGGACGATGGTTAACACTTTTGTACGTAGTAAAAGTCTAGGCCCGCTGGGGCAAACCAGCGGGAATTCCGCCCATCGGACAGGTCGACAACTGAGCAAAATTCATACAACCAGCGCCTCAACTAGACTGTATACAGAACCACCTGCGACTCTCCTGGAGGGTCACGTGAACACTCGTTGTTGTGCGCTTGCGTTGCTGTTGGCATTGAGCGGAGTCGCCATCGCTGCGGACACCGCCGAACTGCCCGGTTCCAATCCCGCGGGGATCTGGCTGATCACTTTCGGTATCGCTTTTTTAATCGCCGAGGCGGCGCTGCCCAACTATGGCGTGATCGGTCTGGGCGGAATCGTGATGTTCGTGATCGGCGCAGTGATCCTGACCAATGCCGAACTGCCCGTGCCGTTGATGATCGGCCTGGGACTGCTCAGCGCGCTGCTCTTGATATTCCTGTTGATCCGCGCCCTCAAGACCCGACCGCGCCACACCGTCAGCGGTGACGCCGGCCTGTTGGGCAGCGTGACCCCGGTGCTGTCTTTGCAGGCCGGCGATGCGTGTCTGGGCTGGGTGCATCTACAGGGCGAACACTGGCAGGTATCGAGCGCCCAGCCATTGCAGGTCGGGCAAAAGGTCCGGGTGGTGGCGCGCAAGGGATTGTTGCTGGAAGTGGCCGCGGCTGACGCGGTAACGGTTGGAGGTTAGCCATGGGTCTGCAAATCGGTTTTGTCGCGCTGCTGCTACTGCTGATCGCACTGGCGGGGGCGACGTTCCGCATCCTGCGCGAGTACGAGCGTGGGGTGGTGTTCCAGCTCGGACGCTTCTGGCAGGTCAAGGGCCCCGGCCTGATCCTGCTGATTCCGGTGATCCAGCAAATGGTCCGGGTCGACTTGCGCACCATCGTCCTCGACGTCCCG
>LNAP01001645.1_pt1 | contig 39719 bp, 43 predicted proteins | sample 602601 | NCBI WGS metagenome assembly LNAP01 (sample SAMN02440304, study PRJNA202911) | soil metagenome | biome: Subtropical and temperate rainforests or woodlands; isolation source: soil samples (1 kg each in a 20% v/v slurry with milli Q water) were... ... | reverse complement strand
GCGCCAGGCGCACAGCCCGGCGTTGCGTGGCCTAAGGCCACACGCTCTCGGCCGCCCAAGCCTCGCAAGGGCGGCACGAGCCGGCACCGAGGTGCCGGCGATGTCCTAGATTCGCGGAGGTCGAGCTGGAGGCTCTATCGTCAGCGCATCGCCCGCGACGTCGCTGCGCGGGCGCATAACATCCGCTTCGCCCCGGAGCACGAAGGCCACGTTTGAGAGCGTGGGCGCAATGGAGAACGTCTTTGCCGCGCACATCGCCATCAGCGGGCAGGTCTTCTGGCAGTCGGGAACCGCCGGCTTCTCATCGGGGCAGCACGGCATGCCGTCCGGCATCGCGGCCATGGACATGTCAGAGACGGCCGCCATCGCGGGCCCGCCCACCGGGATGGTGAGCGGTCCGGCAACAAGTCCCATGATCGCAAGGATCGGGAACAGCCTGCGCAGCCAGATGTGAACCTTCATGACGCGGAAGATGTCACAGCCGGAACATACAGGGAAGTGGTCAGCGGGTGCGTCTGTCGCAGGTCTCCGGTGGCCGGCATTGTCCCCATCCTCTCGAACTTCCCCAAGCAATGTCAGTGGCCGAATCAGGGACGTGCCAGCGGCCGCTGCATCCATAAATGCATCGATCAGCTCGCCACATACTGACCCATCATGCCGAGTTGTTCGTGCTCGAGTATGTGGCAGTGGTACATACGCGGCCCCGGCATGTCCTGGCGCAGTGCCACGCGTACCGTCTCGCCGCGCGCCACGTTTACAGTGTCTCGCCACGCTTTGTAGAGCGGCTTCGAGACGTTGCCGCCACGTTCGCGTTCGATCACCTGGAACTGGGTGCCATGAACGTGGAATGGGTGGTCCATGTCGGCGGGGTTCTGCACTTCCCAAAGTTCGACCTGCCCGACCTTCGATACGAAATCGACGCGCTTCATATCGAACGACGCGCCATTGATCATAAACGCCATCTCCATCCCGTTCGCTCCCATCGACATTGCCTCGCCGAACACGAACCGGCGTTTTACGGATGGAGTGCCAAGATCGGGAATCGAGCGAAGTCTCGCAGGCAACGGAGGCGGCGGCTCGGTCGAGCCTTCTACGGCCTGTACTCTCAGGAGTGAAAGGCCGGCCTCATTCGGGCGCCCTGGCCCCATCCATCCGCGGTCATAGTCGAGCGTCCCGAGCGTCGTCGTGCCCGGCTTGTCGAAGGCCACGATCACTTCCAAACGCTCAGCCGGGGCAAGGAGAATGTCTCCAACGTCGGCAATGGGTGCCTCCAGAAGCCCTCCATCCGTTCCGATAATGGTCATGGGCGTCGTCTCCCCGAAGGAGAGGCGCAAGAATCGGGCATTGGTTGCATTGAACAGACGGAATCGTCGCTTGGTGCCGGCAATAACGGAAAGGATCGGGTTCTTCTGACCGTTCACCAGCACATAGTCGCCGACGCGGCCATTCATCAGGTCGACCATGTTATTGGGCGGCATTGTGCCGTCGGCCGCGAGGCGAAGGTCGGTGAAGAACAACACCGTGTCGCCATAGGCAGGTGGAATCGGGTCAATTTTCGGTTTGACCAGAAAGACGCCGGCGAGACCGCGATAGACCTGTTCGGCCGTTTTTCCATGCGGGTGCGGATGATACCAGTAGGAGGCGGCGCTGCCTTCCGGCACGTCGAAGGTGTAAACGCGGTCGGCGCCAGCAGCCACCGGGTCCATCGGGTTGCCGTCCTGGTCGGCCGGAACCGGCATGCCGTGCCAATGGATGGTGCTCTCCTCGTCCGGTATGCGATTGGCCAAGGTGATCGTAATGTGATCGCCCTCCGCCGCCTCGATCAGCGGTCCCGGCGTCTGCCCATTATAGGCAAGGACTGGCGTATCGAGGCCTTCGGCGAAGCGTGCGGTCGCGGGGGCGGCGTTAAGTTCCGCTTCGAAGCGACCGGGCTCGGTTGCAGTATTAACGAGACGCGGCAGATCGCGCAGCGGGGCGCCCTCGGGGAGGCTGGCAGCGCCGATGTCGGCCTGCGGCATCATCTGACCGTTCGGCATGGTGCCCATGCCCGGCATGTCGTGGTTCATCATCTTCATCTGGGCGAGCGCCGGTCCGGAAATGCATATGGCGGCGCCGGTAAGCAGGAATTCGCGACGTTTCATCACGTTGATGTCCTCAACCGATCCGAGAGAATACTGGGACGTTTTCGAGTAGCCAGAACACATCATCAGTGCGCAAGTCACTTTCCCGCGCTCAACTGTCGTCGGCCGCCATCATCCCCGAATGCGGCGTGCGGCGGTGTCATAAGGCCACGATCACCGAGGTCGACAGGTGGCGACGAGCCCCCTGGCGGCCCAACATTGATCCCCTCCCAGTGGCTTGACATCCTTGCCGAGTCACCTACTCCTCGGCTCATTATGCTGCAATGCGTGCGCCATATCCTTGTCCTGCTAATCGCGCTCACCTTTTCGGTGTCGAGCGTCGGCTGGAGCATTGCGGGCGCTGCGCTGAACGGGATGCCGGGAGGCGGGCATCATTCCGCAGCCGCGTTTGCGCAAACGCAGCATAGCGATCACGCCAGCCTTGATGACACCCACGCAAACACGGCGAGCGGGCATCATGCAACGTGTGACGCATCCGCGGGAGCGGGGTGCCAGCCCGACGCACAGGAAAGCGAAGCGACAAGCTCCTGCTGCGCGACGGCCTGCCATACGGCGATGCTGACGAGCCCGTGTGTTGCGACGGTCATTGCCTTCGCACGAACGGTTGATCACACGCCGCTTGAAGCCGGCATAAGGGAGGCGGCCACCACGCGCCTCGACCGCCCGCCGAGATTTGCCGACCTTTAGTCGTCGGCTGACTCCTTAACGCGACCTCAGACCGTTGACGGACTAGATCCGTCTTTGGGGGCCGTCCTCGGGTATTCGGCCGACCGCCTTCGCTGCTGCGCCTTCCGCAGTCGCTGAAGCTTGCTGTTCGACGCCGCGCGGCCACGCCGCGCCGGCAGATCCAGCCCGATTCCGAGGATTTCATGAAGTCAGTGTTGCTGACGGCTGCAGCCGTCATCTTGTCCGCATGCAGCGGACCACCAGCCATTGAGGCGGGTCCCAGCCCGTCCGACGCGAGCTCCCAGGTGCCCGCCCAGCGCTACGTGCCCGTGACCGCTGGGACGGTCGATTACCGGCCCGTTGATCCGAAACCCTGGATCGAGCGCAATGAGCGTGTTGCTCCCAAGCAGGGGAGCGAGTGATGACGCTTACTATCGATACCCGATCGAAGGTACGTCGTGCACTGCCTTGGAAACGGTTTGCCGCAATCGGCGTGATGACTGCCGGTCTCGGTGGCTGTGTGACGTTCACGCCGAATGGCGGCATGAGCCCGGTGTCCAGCGAGGTTACCGCTGCGATCGGCAAGGACACCGTCAAGATCGCATCGCCAGCCGATGCCGCTGACGTTCGGACTCGCGTTTCCACGCTTCTTGCGAAACCGCTGACGGCTGATGGTGCCGTACAGCTCGCTCTGATCAATAATCGCGGGCTTCAAGCCGAGTACAACTCTCTCGGAATCTCGGAAGCTGCTTTCGTTGAGGCCAGTCTGCCACCGAATCCAGTCATTGGCGTCGAACGCCTAGCGACGGGCGGGGCGTTGGAGATCGAGCGGCGTGTGATCGCAAACATCCTGGCGCTGATCACGCTGCCGGCTCGCAGCAATATCGCGAAAACGCAATTCGAAGCGGCGCGGCAGAAGGCGATCGAGGCGACGTTCCGTACGGCCGCTGATACGCGGCGCGCTTATTATCGCGCTGTCGCTTCACGGCAGACGGCTTCTTTCCTTGAGCAGGCACGTATTTCGGCGGATGCCGCCGCTGACCTCACGCGCCAGCTAGGCGAGACGGGAGCCGTGAAGAAGCTCGACCAGGCGCGGGCTGCGGCCTTCTATGCCGAGGTTTCCGCCGAGTTCGCCGAAGCCCGTATGAACGCGAATACAGACCGTGAGGCGCTGACGCGCATGCTCGGCCTGTGGGGTGCGGACCTCGCATACAGGCTTCCCGGACAGCTTCCGAGCATGCCCCGTATCCAGACGGTACAGCAGGTGGAAGTCGAAGCCGTCAGAAAGCGGGTGGATCTCATTGCGGCGCGGCTGGAGCTTGACGCCATGGCAAAGACGCTCGGCCTGACCGAGGCCACCCGCTTCGTCTCGATGCTCGATGGAGGATGGCGCGGCAATTACGAGCGGGTGAACGAAAACGGGACCCGGGAGAGCTCCTCGCCACGCGGCTTCGAGCTTGAAATTCAAATTCCGATTTTTGACGGCGGTGAAGTCAATGTTCGCCGTGCGCGCGAGACTTACATGCAGGCGGTCAACCGTCTCATGGAGAAATCCATCAATGTCCGCTCCGAAGCGCGGGCGGCGTACTTCACCTATCGCGGCAGCTACGACATCGCTCGCCAGTATCAGAACAGCATTCTGCCACTGCGCAAGACGATCAATGAACAAGCATTGCTTGAATATAACGGCATGCTGATCGACGTCTTCGAGCTTCTGACGACGGCGCAAGAGAGTATCGAAAGTAACGTCGCGGCGATCGCAGCGAAACGCAATTTCTTCCTCTCAGCCGTCGACTTTGAGACCGCGATTATCGGTGGAGGCAGCTCAGCCGACTCGTCCGGTGAAGGCTCCGTTGAGACTGCTTCTGCCGAAGGCGGCGGGCAATGACCCAGAAAGGTAAAGACATGACGGTCTCACGTCGGAATTTCCTCGGCGCGTCCGGCGCCGCTGCGCTTATCAGCGCGAGCGCGGTCTCAGGGCGCGTTCAGGCGGCCTCGATCCCAGAGGCTGCAACCATGAAGGATCCAACCATGCAGCCACCGCTCGTCCCGACGAGTGGTCCGGACTACCAGCCCGTTGTCACCCTGAATGGCTGGACGCTGCCGTGGCGCATGAACGGCGACTGGAAAGAGTTCCATCTTGTCGCCGAACCCGTCGTCCGCGAGTTCGCCCCTGGAATGGTCGGCCATCTCTGGGGCTATAACGGCCAGTCGCCGGGCCCGACCCTTGAGGCAGTCGAGGGCGACAAGGTCCGCATATTCGTCACTAACAAGCTACCGGAACACACCACGATCCACTGGCATGGGCAGCTTTTGCCGTGCGGTATGGACGGCGTTGGCGGACTGACCCAGCCGCAGATCAAGCCGGGCCAGACCTTCGTCTACGAGTTCCAGTTGCAGAAGAGCGGCACGTTTATGTATCACCCCCATGCCGACGAAATGGTCCAGATGGCCATGGGCATGATGGGGTTCTTCGTGGTGCATCCGAGGGACCCGGCTTTCCGCCGTGTCGATCGGGACTTCGTCTTCCTTCTGGCGGCCTACGACATCGATCCCGGCTCATATCTGCCGAAGGTGGCCGAGATGACCGCCTTCAACATGTGGACGTGGAACAGCCGGGTTTTCCCCGGCATCGACCACATCGTTGCCGGCAAGGGGGACAAAGTCCGCATCCGCTTCGGCAACCTGACGATGACCAATCACCCCATCCATATGCATGGCTACGACTTCAAGGTGTCATGCACCGATGGCGGTTGGGTGCCGGAGGCCGCTGCCTGGCCCGAAGTGACGATCGACTGCGCCGTCGGCCAGATGCGCGCCTTCGACTTCGTCGCCGACAAACCCGGTGACTGGGCGATCCATTGCCACAAGTCGCATCACACCATGAACGCGATGGGCCATGACCTGCGCAACTTCATCGGGGTCGACAAGAAGGAGGTCGCCAAGAAGGTCCGCAAGCTCGTGCCGGACTACATGCCGATGGGCTCGGCGGGCATGGCGGACATGGGCGAGATGGAGATGCCATTGCCCGACAACACGCTGCCGATGATGACCGGCTTCGCCCAGTTCGGCGCGGTGGAGATGGGCGGGATGTTCTCGGTCGTAAAGGTGCGCGAGGGGCTCGCCGCCAACGACTACAAGGACCCGGGCTGGTTCAAGCACCCGGAAGGAACGGTCGCCTTCGAATGGAAGGGCGAGCCGAAGAAGGCCGAACGCGCGCCATCACCCGCGTTCGACAAATCGAAGACCGCCGAATTCAACGTCGTTAAACCCGGCGGCAACTCACCTCACGACAACCACTGAGAAGGAAACCTTAATGCAGACGAAAACCGTTCTCGCCGCAATCGCGGCCCTCTCCCTGTCGACGTCCGCCTTGGCGGATGCCGGACATTCTCACGACAACAAGCCATATGGCGTGCCGGGCGACCCCAAGAAGTCCGCGCGCGTCGTCCAGGTCGCAATGAAGGAACAGGCCGACAAGATGCTGTTCGTGCCGAACCGGATCGAGGTTCGCAAAGGCGAGCAGGTCCGTTTCGTCATGAAGAACCACGGTGCAAGCGATCACGAATTCGTCCTGGGAACGCAGGATGAGATCGCCGCGCATGCGGAGCAGATGAAGAAGAACCCCGACATGGAACACGACGATCCGAATTCGAAGCGTCTGACCGCCAATCAGAATGGCGACATCGTCTGGCGTTTCACCAATGCGGGAAGGTTCGAGTTTGCCTGCCTCATTCCGGGACATATGGAATCCGGGATGGTCGGCACCATCATCGTAAAGTAGGGCAAGGAAGGAGCATGCAGATGCGTGGCTTTATTACCGCACTGGCGATAACCGCCTTTTCGACCGCAGCCCTAGCGCAGGCCGTGCCGGTGGATGGTCAAGTTACCAAGATAAACGAGGCGCAGGGCAAGATCACCCTCAAGCACGGACCGATCAAGAACCTCGACATGGATGGGATGACAATGGTCTTTGCTGTCGCCGATCCGGCAATGCTCAAGGCCGTCAAGGTTGGCGACAAAGTCAAGTTTGAGGTCGACCGGGTGAACGGACGCATCACCGTGACGAAGATCGATAAGGCGACGTAACGTCCCTCATACGGGGTGCGCCGTCGGCGCATCCCGTCCCCATGGAGGATCTCGAATGAAGATCGACCGCAGACGCCTCATATTGCTCACAGGCGTCGCCTGCCTGCTCCCCATCGGCGCCAGGGCCGCCGCACTGCCCCTGGTCACGATATACAAGGATCCGTCCTGCGGATGCTGCGGGGCGTGGGCTGACCACATCGCCAAGGCCGGCTTCCCGACGAAGATCATCGAAGAGCCTCGTATCAACGCGCTTAAGACGCGCATGGGAATTCCATCGGCCCTGTGGTCGTGCCACACGGCGCAGGTCGACAGCTATCTGCTTGAAGGGCACGTTCCGGCCCCGGCCGTGACCCATCTCCTTGCCGCGCGTCCGCCGATACGAGGGCTTGCCGTGCCCGGCATGCCGATAGGATCGCCGGGCATGGAAGTGGCCGGAATGGAGCCCGACCTCTATGAGGTCATGGCTTTCGGGCCGGCCGAACCCCGTGTCTTCATGCGCTTCCGTGGCTCGGCAACAATAGAAGGCTAGAGGTTCCAAAGCGGATTCTGGCTTGGCAGATCCGTTCTCGCTCGACCGAGAGCCCGCGGCCCAATCGCCACGGTCATCTTGTCAAAGGCACTCATATAGGATACCCCCCTATCCTATGTCACACCTCTCGAAAGCCAACCCCAACCTCCTCGCGCGTGTCCAGCGCATCGCGGGCCAGGTCTCCGCCATCGAGCGGGGCCTGGGCTCCGGCAGCGACTGCACGACGCTGCTGCATCTGGTTGCCGCCACGCGCGGGGCCATCAACGGCTTGATGGACGAAATCGTGGAAGAGCACATCGAGGCGCACGTCGCGCACCCCGATCTGTCGCCGGAGGAGCGGGCCGAAGGCGCGCGCGAGTTGATGGCGGCCATCCGCCGCTACTCGAAATAGGAAATCATCATGTCAACGCTGCCAGACGCGCGACCCTTTGCGCACCAACATGTGTTCCTGAGTTCCTCGCATGACGAAAGTGCGCGTCGAACCCTGCTCGTCGTTGCGCTGACAGCGGTGATGATGGTTTTCGAGATTGCGGCGGGCTTCTACACCGGCTCTATGGCGCTGCTGGCGGATGGCTTTCACATGGCCACCCACGCCGGTGCGCTGAGCATTGCGGCAGGAGCCTATGTCTACGCGAAGAAACACGCGCACGATGACAGGTTCAGCTTCGGAACCGGCAAGGTCGGCGACCTCGCGGGCTTCGCCTCGGCTGCCATTCTGGCCATCGTGGCGGCGGTCATGGCATTCGAGTCCTTGCTGCGCCTTTACGAGCCCATCGACGTCGCATTCGGACAGGCCACGCTGATCGCCATCGTTGGCCTGGCGGTCAACCTTGTCAGCGCCTTCCTGCTGGGCGGCGCGCATCACGGTCACGACCACCATGCCCATGGTCGCCACGGACATGGGCATGACCATCACGCGCACGAGGTGCGCAGCCAGGACAACAATCTTCGGTCCGCCTATCTGCACGTGTTGGCGGACGCCCTGACATCGGTTCTCGCTATCGTCGCCCTACTGGCCGGCCGTTACCTCGGTTGGGTCTGGCTCGACCCGGTGATGGGCATCGTCGGTGGCCTTGTTATCGGACGCTGGGCCTGGGGCTTGATGAGGGACAGCGCGTCAGTGCTGCTCGACCAGACCGACAGGCACATCGCCGAGGAGGTCGTTGAGGTCGTCGAAGGACCCGGCGACGTCAGGATATCGGACCTTCACGTCTGGCGGATTGGACCCGAGGCGCATGCCGCCATCGTAAGTGTCGTGGTGCCGCCTGGGATGAATGCCGAGACCATTCACGAAAGGCTGGGGCCAGTTCATGAGTTGGCTCATATCACCGTCGAGTGTCGGCTCATGGCTTAAAGCAGCTTCCAGCCGTCGCGCTGCTGAGGCGTCTCTAGGCGAAAATCGTCCGGACGAACTGGCTGTCGTACGGTACTAAAATGGTACTCCCATCGACATCTATTCGTCGACCGAGACGACGTTCTGGAGGCATAGTGGTTTGACATGTTGAGTCGGACCCACAGCGCTGTCGTTCGCCTCGCCATCATTCTCGTGATGGCGTTCGGCTTCGTTGTGTCGCCTGTTACGATCTCTCTCTCGCACAATCCGATCGCGCTGGCGGCAGCAGAAGCGGTCCGCCATGCCGAACTGGTCACGCAGATCGCCGATCACGGACATAGTCATGAGGATGGCGACGCTGGAGAGCAGAGCCCGGGCCATGCGCACGGGCACAATTCGGCCGACCATTCGCACGACACGCCGAACACGGCTGCGGGCATCACCCCGGTGATGCAGAAAGCGGCGCGTAGCTGGCAGGTAATGCTGCCGGCTTTCTCTGACCCGAACATCCGAGTGCGGTTGGAGCGTCCCCCGAAACCGATCTTCTCCGTCTGATCACGGCCGCTCATGCGGCCTCCATCATCGGCTTAGATTGGAATTTTCATGCAACGCCCCTTCTTCAAGGGTTCGCTGCGAACGCCGTGCGCGTTCGGGCGGATCAGCACTCTTGTGCTGTTGACAGCCATGGGCCTGGCATTGCTGTGCAGCGCGGCTTTCGCCCATGCGGTTGCCGAAGGCGACAAGGGCTATATCGAGGAGATAACGGGGTTGAATATCCTCCCCTTCGTCTACCTCGGCGCCAAGCACATGGTCACCGGATACGACCATGTTCGGTGTGATCTTCTTCCTCTACCGGATGAAGCACATCGGCATCTATGTCAGCCTGTTTGCCATCGGCCATTCGACGACGATGCTGCTCGGTGTTTATTTCAACATCGGGATCAACAGCTACATCATCGATGCCATCATCGGCTTCTCGGTGGTCTACAAGGCGCTCGACAATATGGGCGCCTTCCAGCGGTGGTTCGGCTTCCAGCCCAACACCAAGCTGGCAACGCTGATCTTCGGCTTCTTCCACGGCTTCGGCCTGTCCACCAAGATCATTGAATACAACATCTCGCCAGATGGCCTGGTGCCGAACCTCCTTGCCTTCAATGTAGGCGTCGAGATCGGCCAGCTTCTCGCGCTCGCCGCCATCCTCATCGTCATGGGGTATTGGCGCCGAACCGACAGCTTCTGGCGCCACGCCTACACCGCCAACACCATCATGATGACCGCTGGGTTTGTTCTGATCGGATATCAGATCACCGGCTGGTTCGTCGCTTAATCGAAAGAACCACAACTATGTACAACACGGATATTCCGACCCGCGCCGAACTGCCTTCCTCCCGCCAGCTTCTGCGCTCGACCATCATCGCGATCGTTGCTGCCGCTGCGATTCTGGTGACCATTGTGCTGCCGTCAGAATATGGGATCGACCCAACCGGCATCGGCGGCAAGCTTGGCTTGGCCGAGATGGGGCAGATCAAGGTCCAACTGGCTGAAGAGGCGGCGCTTGATGCAGCCAAAGGCCAGATGAAGGCGGCTCCGGCGACAGTGCCGGGCCAGGGCTCCAGCCTGGTAGGCAGGATTTTTGCCAACCTTGTTATCGGCACGGCTTCGGCTCAGGCCGCACCCGCCATACGTACCGACGAGATGAAGGTCACGCTGAAGCCCGGCGAGGCGACCGAAATCAAGCTGGCAATGAAGGAGGGCGCCAAGGTCGACTATGAATGGATGGTGTCGGGCGGCGTCGTGAATTTCGACCTGCATGGCGACGGTGACGGGCAGTCCACGAGCTACGAGAAGGGACGCGCTTCGCCAGGCGGCAAGGGCATTCTCACCGCGGCGTTCCCCGGCAATCACGGCTGGTTCTGGCGAAATCGCGGCAGCGCCGACGTGGTGCTCACTCTGCGGACCAGCGGCGATTACACCGACATCAAGCGCATGGACTGACCAGTGCGAAGCGCCCCGCTCTCTTCGGAGGGCGGGGTTCGCTCTCTACGTCCAGTTGAGTGTGATCAGAGCACAACGTACCGTCCGACTTTGGCGACGGTCACAAGAACGATGAAAATGGGCAGCGGTTCATGCATCACGCCTGCGATGACCGTCCGTGGATCGCCGATAATCGGAACCCAACCAAGTAAGAGGGATCACTTGCCGCAGCGCCGATACCAGCCTTGCGCATGCTCCAAGGCTGCCGCATTGGCGGGGAACCAGCGCCGGTCACGAAACCGCTCGACCGCGCGTCCCATTAGCCAGTTGATGAGCGAGCCGAGGACATTCCCAACGCTGGCTACTATGATTAGCAGCCATGGCGAGTAGTCGCTGAGAAGCAGTCCAACGAGCGTAGCTCCGGAATGCATGGGAGGACGACGGCACCTGCGCGTCGTGGCTGATCGACTAGCTACGGAAGTCGAGGGGATAGCGGATCGTCATCGCATAGCCTTCGCGTACCTCCACGTGGTTGTCACGGTCTCGGCCCGAGCGCGGTCGTGGTCACGTCTGCACGTCGCCCATGCTGAGGCCGTAGCGGCCGAGAGTCTCCCCGTCCGGCACAATCTCGAGGTAGTAGCGCCCGATCAGACATCCGCCCGCCCCTTCAGTCGCCCACGGATGGCAACCAATCCCGCGAGAGTCAGCAGGGTGAAGGCGGCGCCCGCCAGGAAGGTGCCTTGCGGCCCCGTCATGTCCCAAAGAGCGCCGGCGACGACGCTGGCGAGGAGCAGCGCGAGACCAGTCATCAGATTGAACATGCCGAAGGCGGTTCCGCGCAGCTCCGCCGGCGCGGTCTCTGCGATCAGGGTTACCAGCAACCCTTGCGTAAAACCCATATGAAGGCCCCAGAGTACGACGCCGATTCCGAGCCAGACGAGATCGGACGCGAAGGCGAGTACGAGATCGGCTACCAGAAGAAGGGCGAGGCCAAGGGTCAGAAGGGTCAGGCGATTCACGCGATCGGACAGCACGCCAATGGGATAGGCCGACAGGGAATAAGCGAGGCTCATGACCACAAGGACGATCGGGATCAATGCCAGCGGCATGCCGATCGACTGTGCCCGTAGGATGAGGAAGGCTTCGCTGAAGCGGGCAAGTGTAAAGATCACCGCGACCGCCACGATCCACCAATAGGTCGTTCCCAGACGACGCAGTTCATTGCGATGCAGCGGCATGCGGACACGGCGCAGCTCCTTCGGACGATCCGGTTCCTTCACGGCAACCAGGATCAGGCCGACGGACAGGAATGCCGGAATGACGGCGATCCAAAACACCGCCTGGAAGTGATCCGCCGTCAACCACATCAGGCCGATGGCGAAAAGCGGACCGATGAAAGCGCCAACGGTATCAAGCGACTGACGAAGACCAAAACTCGCGCCGCGCAGATGCGGCGGCGCGATGTCGGCGACGAGGGCGTCGCGCGGCGCACCCCGGATGCCCTTGCCGATACGGTCGATGAAACGAGCGGCGATGAGCCATTCGATCGAGGAGGCCAACGGAAAGATCGGCTTGGCAAAGGCCGCCAGGCCATAGCCAAACGCAGCAAGAAGCTTGCGCTTGCCAAGCCAGTCGCTCAGCGCTCCGGAGAAGACCTTGGTGATCGAAGCTGTCGCTTCGGCAATACCTTCGATGATCCCCACGGCCAGCGCCGACGTGCCGAGCACCGTCACCATGTAGACGGGCAACAGCGCGTGGATCATCTCCGATGAGATGTCCATCAGCATCGAGACGAAACCGAGGGCCCAAACACCTGCCGGAATGCCCTGTCGGATTCCGGGGTGATTAACGACCTCGGTCGTCATCGAGCCCGTTCCGTCCTCTTTGCCGCCCATATTATCGGTTCTCGTCATGGGCGTCGAAGACCCGTTGAGCGTAGCCGTCGAGCAAAACTTGGCATGCGCGCAGCCTCTCGGCGGCTTCCTCGGCCAACGTCGCGCCGTAGAAATCGAGCTTTATAATCTTCTCCAGCCAGCCCTGGAGCTTTTTCAGGTCAGTGTCTTCCTCCTCAAGCTTGGCATAGGTGAATTTATTGATCGCGATTTCCTTGGCGATCTCAGCCTCGAAATCGGCACAGCGACCGAGAAACTCGCGGTACTGATCGTCCCGATCCGCCTTGAAGCGAGACACCACTTTGTCTTTCTGGGCTCGATCCAGCGCGATCGTCTCCAGGATGACGGACTCGCCTCCCATCCCGGAAACGTCATTCTCCAGCATCTTCAGCCGGCGGACATGATCATCGGTCTTCGGCAGCAGGCAGACGCCATTCTGCAGGTAGATCGCGCCCATGCCTTTCAGGCGCCGCCACAGCGCGATGCGCTTTGTGGCCGGTTCGGGCGGCACCTTGTACGTGAGAAGAAGCCAAGTGAGAACAACCATCGCTTCAAACTAACGCAACGATCGTAACAATTCAACAACAACCAGTAAGGCAGGGCCTTCGTCGAAGGGGTTGCGCATGAACGACAGGCGATCCGGTTCGGCTCATACCTGGATTAAAATGTCGTCGAGCACGAGAACAGTTCGCTGCTGATCGACGGCATGAAGCCGCGCACGATGCGCTCGCTCGGGTCGGCTTCCGGCGTGATCTGATCCCCGAAAACTGGACCGTTTGAAGCTGGAGTTTTCCGCGCCAAAATCCCTGGGCTGGGAGGAGCGGAAGACGATGAAGGCATCGAAGTTTTCGGACGCGCAGAAGGCGTTCATCCTGAAGCAGGGAGCGGACGGTGTACCGGTGGCGGATATCTGCCGGCGGGCTGGGATCAGCCAAGCGACCTACTTCAATTGGAAGAAGAAATATGAGGGTCTCGCGCCGCTCGAAATGCGTCGGCTGAAGCAGCTTGAGGATGAGAATACGAAGCTGAGAAAGCTCGTTGCCGACCTCTCGCTCGACCGGGAGATGCTGCAGGATATCGTCCGCCGAAAAATCTGAGGCCTGGTCGCAAGCGCGATCTCGTCGGCATGATGTGTGGCGAGTGGCAGGTGTCGACACGCCAGACCTGTGGGGTCCTGGAGCTCGACAGGTCCACCTACCACTACAAGTCCTGCCGACCCGACCAGGCCCCATTGGCGGCCCGCATCAGGGCGATCTGCGAGACGCGTGTGCGCTACGGCTACCGGCGCGTGCAGGTGCTGCTGCGGCGGGAGGGCTGGGTGATCAACCAGAAGCGAACCCGCAGGATCTACAATGAGTTAGGCCTACAGCTGCGCAACAAGACACCGAAGCGTCGGGTGAAGGCGAAGTTGCGGGAGGATCGGGTGCCTGCCACTCGGCCGAACGATGTCTGGGCGATGGACTTTGTCCACGACCAACTGGCCATCGGCCGCAAGATCCGCGTGCTGACCGTGGTCGATACCTTCTCGCGCTTCTCGCCGGTGGTCGATCCGCGTTTCAGCTATCGGGCCGAGCACATGGTTGCGACTCTGGAAAGCGTATGCGCCAAGGTGGGCTATCCACGAACGATCCGGGTCGACCAGGGCTCGGATCAGCGAAAGCTAGCGGCTCCAACCAATCTCTGGAACAGGGCACCGGCATGCATCATGCCGGATAATGCCTTCATCGAGTCGTTCAACGGGAAGTTCCGGACCGAATGCCTGAACACGCACTGGTTCCTGACGCTTGCAGACGCGGCCGAAAAGATGGAGGCTTGGCTCAGATACTACAACGAGGATCGGCCGCACGGGGCCATCGGCCACAAGCCCCCGATCGCGTTGCAGAACCCCGGCGGCGCAGCCAGCCCACCGCCGTGAAGCAGGTCGGAAACTCCAGCCTCCGGCGGTCCAGAAAATGGTCTCAGATCATCCCGAGCCAGCTCTTCACGCCGCTGGCGCCCGATGCGCAGATATGGATCGTTAGCCCAGCGCTTTGAGCCAATCTTCAAAGGAAGCAGCCTTGTCGTCCTCCTCGTAAGAAACCTCGTGTGCAGGGCGAAACCTGGTCTCGGCATTGCGTGCTTCCCGGGGGCTGCAACCGAATTCCTTGCTGAAGGCGCGGCTGAAGTTGGCGGCCGATGTGAACCCCACGGCTTCAGCGATATCAACAATGCGCCGGGTGTCTGATTGATCGCTTAGTGAGGCGTGGGCTCCGAGCAACCGGCGCCTTTGTATGTAGTGGACAACGCCGCCGCTCGGTTCGAACAACTGATAGAGACGGGAACGCGAGACGCCGAGCGCCCGGCAAATTGACTCCGGCGTAAGATCCGACGCGTCGAGATGAACCTGGATGTAGCGGCGAGTGCGCTCCATGAGTGCCACGCCCGTCAGATGCTCGAAAGCAGCATCATGCTCTGCCGGCGATGAAAGACCTGCAATGACGATGTCGCGGGTGGCCTGGACAATGCGGGGCAAGTCCTCCGCCACCAGGCTTTGCAGCCTTGATTCAATGCCGGTGACATAGTCGACCATAAGGTTGGCAAAATTGTCTGAAAGAACCGAATTGTTCCGCGCGTCGAAGGGCACTGCTACTTCGGCGAACAGGTCGCGCGGCATATACAGCAAGAGCGTTTCGGCGTCGGTTGTCCGCCCGCGAAACGGATGTCCAAGCGACCTGATCTCGACACTGCCGGGCTGACTTTCCACGACATGGCCGTCGACCTCCGTCCATGCCTGTCCGCTGTGCGACAGGACAATAGACCAGTGGTCGATCGAACTGGTTCGAAGCTTGGCAGCGGATCGAACATAACTATGGGCGGGGGCCCGCTGCTGAACCATGAGCATGCGGCCCAGGCTCCAAACCGTATGGTCGGCGGGAAAGCCGTCCTCAATACGCTTGTTGCTTGGCAAGCTGACGTCGACGAGCGGCGATACGCGGGCTTGCCAAGCCGCAAACTGGTGCTCTGGTGGCAACTCGCGGGTGGAGAAAGACAATGGCTTGAGTGCCGGCGCTCCCGGAGGGGCAGCTTCACCCTGAGGTTGGGGCTCTCGTGACCAACGACGCCGCTCGCCATCCATAGGCTGCGTGAGCCGCCCGAACGCTTTGTCTTGCCTATCTGTGTCCATCAGGGGCCTGCGTTAAATCCCAGCACGCCCCACTCCCCGCATGATTATGTGGGGTATTTCAAACATTTGGCAAGACTTTGAACCCGGAGCGGCCGGGTCGTGTGCAGATACCTTCCGCGACCTGCCAACGACAAATCCCAACGATGGCGATCGATGATTTTGCAGCGTCCGAGGGGTGATGGCCTTCGTGCCGTCCTGCATCGAGATATGCACTCCGTGATAAGTTTTTGGATGCGCAGATAACGACATGGTTGATATTCTCGTCTATAAATATAATAGAATATAAATTTACAGTACATAAATGATCGTGGTTGAGTAAAATATTACGCCAACTCAACGTATGCGTATAATGTTGTGTATAAATACATAAGTATACAAAATTTCCTATCACGACGATTTACAAAAGACACGGAACCTTAATAGGCGAGTGTGTCGGAAGCGCGTGAGGCAACTGATGACGAATTTACATTCGGTTTCTGGAGTATGTGACGCCAGGGTGAGTTCGAATGGCGTTCGCATCGTGCATCCAGATCTCGTGCCGCAACGTATCCTTGTCGCAGGTGGTGCCGGATTTCTTGGATCGCACCTCTGCGAGGCGCTTCTGTTGCAAGGCCATGAAGTACTGTGCGTCGACAACTTCCTGACGGGGCGTTCTTCCAATATTGAACACCTTAGAAATAACAGTAATTTTAAGGTAATTATGCATGACGTCGTTCTGCCGTTGGATGCAGAAGTCGATCAAATATACAACTTGGCTTGTCCAGCTTCGCCGCGGGATTATCAAGTCGACCCCGTTAAGACGATGAAAACCAGCGTACTCGGTGCGCTAAACTTGCTTGAGCTGGCGAGAGAACGTGGCATCAAGATTTTTCAGGCTTCCACGTCGGAGGTTTACGGCGATCCGCACGTTCATCCGCAACCGGAGGCCTATTGGGGCAGTGTCAATCCGTTCGGGCCACGGTCTTGCTACGACGAAGGTAAGCGCTGCGCCGAAACGCTGTTTTTTGACTTCCACCACACATACGGCGTCGAGATCAAGATCGCTCGGATATTCAATACTTACGGACCCTGGATGCGTCCCGATGACGGTCGCGTGGTGTCAAACTTCATCGTGCAGGCTCTCGAAGGCGACGACATAACAATCTATGGCGATGGCTCGCAGACCCGGTCGTTCTGCTTCGTCGACGACCTGATCGACGGCTTCCTGCAGCTTATGGCAACGGCGCGATCGTTTACCGGCCCCGTCAATCTGGGCAATCCCAGCGAATTCACTATTCGTGAGCTGGCCGAGCAGGTCATCGATCTCACGGGCTCGCGCTCGAGGATTGTCCACCGTCCTCTGCCGGTCGACGATCCCCGCCAGCGTCGTCCCGATATCTCGCTCGCATCGCGCGAACTGGGTTGGTTCCCGAAGGTGCCGCTGTCGGCCGGCCTCAAGCACACCATCCGCTACTTTGACGACCTGCTCGTCCAGACAGCGCACAAAATGGTGGAGACGGCATGATGTCCGCGCGCAGGGTACTGGTAACCGGCGGCGCCGGCTACATCGGCAGCCACACCGCCAAGCTCCTTGCTTCAACAGGCGTGGAGCCGGTCGTCTATGACAATCTGGCGACCGGCAATCGGTCGTCGGTGCGCTGGGGCCCGTTCGTTCATGGCGATATTCTTGATACGGCTTTCCTGACGCAGACGCTGGCGCGTTACGAGCCGGACGCGGTCATCCATTTCGCTGCCTCCGCTTATGTCGGCGAATCCGTGGAAGATCCTGCAAAATACTACCGCAACAACGTTGCCGGGACACTGTCCCTGCTGAACGCCTGCCGCCAGACCAATGTCGGCAAGATCATCTTCTCCTCGAGTTGCGCTACCTACGGAGAGCCGGCGGTTCTGCCGATCACGGAAACCACACCGCAAAATCCAATAAACCCTTATGGCAGAACGAAGCTGATCGCAGAGCTTATGCTGCGGGACTATGCGTCAGCTTATGGCCTGCGTCATGTCGCCTTGCGATATTTCAATGCCTGCGGCGCCGATCCCGATGGCGAGCTTGGCGAGTGGCATGATCCCGAAACGCATCTCATCCCGAGAGCTCTGCTCGCCGCCGGAGGCATGACCTCTCATCTGACGGTCTTCGGAGATGACTATGGAACCCCGGACGGAACCTGTATTCGCGATTACATACATGTTAGCGATTTGGCCCGCGCGCATCTCCTTGCGCTCGACTATCTGAACGGCGGCGGTGACAATCTGGCGGTCAATCTCGGAACGGGGAAAGGGTCCTCGATACGAGAGATCCTGGATGCGGTCAGCAGGAACACCGGTCGACAGGTCCCGATAGAACTGCATCCGAGGCGGGCCGGCGATCCGCCCATGCTTTATGCAGATCCGACCACTGCTCGTCGAACACTGGGTTTCTCCGCCGAGTATTCCGACCTCGATACGATCGTGCAAACCGCTGCGCCCTTTTTTGGATTAGGGGCACGCATGACCGCGATGTCAGACGACCGTCCAATGGCCATCGGCAATGGGCCAGCTGAGTTCTCGATGGTTCCGTTGCTTACGGGCTATCGCCGCATCGAGTATCTCGGCGGTGTATGCATCTGGTTTGCAGCGCTCATCTATTTCTGGGCCTGGTGGATCGCTCCGGCTCACTACCTCGGATTTTTCGGGTTTCTGACCGTCACTCTCCCACTTGTCTGGGTCACGTTGCTGCCCGGTTATTTCATGGTGGTCTTCAATCGCGCCAGCAAGCCGAGCGGGCCGCTCCAACTCGCGGTGGGCAGCCGCGTGGCCATGGTTGTGACCAAGGCACCTTCCGAGCCATTTTCGGTCGTGGCCACAACGCTGAAGGCAATGCTGGCTCAGGACGTGCCGCACCACACTTGGCTTGCCGACGAAGACCCGTCGCTGGAAACCTTGGACTGGTGTCATCGGCATGGTGTCTTTGTTTCGACCCGCAAGGGCAGAGCGGATTATCACCGTGCCACATGGCCGCGCCGCACGCGCTGCAAGGAGGGCAATCTCGCCTTCTTCTACGATCACTATGGCTATGATCACTACGACTACAGCGTCCAACTCGATGCCGACCATGTCCCGGACCCCGACTATCTGCGTCAGATGCTGCGTCCATTTGCCGACCCGACTGTCGGTTATGTGTCGGCGCCCAGCATTTGTGATCGCAATGCTGCGGAAAGCTGGTCTGCGAGAGGGCGCCTCTACGCCGAGGCAAGCCTGCACGGTTCGCTTCAGGCGGGCTATAATGGCGGTCTCGCGCCACTTTGCATCGGATCACATTACGCAGTACGCACCGCGGCGCTGAAAGAGATTGGCGGGCTTGGACCGGAACTCGCCGAAGATCATTCGACCACGCTGATCATGAATGCCCATGGGTGGCGTGGTGTTCACGCGCTGAACGCGATCGCCCACGGCGATGGTCCGCATACGTTTGCCGATCTGGTCACTCAGGAATTTCAGTGGTCGCGCAGCCTCGTGACCATTCTTCTACAATATTCTTCGATCTTCGTCCCGCGCTTGCCCATGAGGCTGAAGTTCCAGTTTGTGTTCTCACAGCTTTGGTATCCGCTCTTTGCGTTCTTCATGGCGCTCATGTTCGTACTGCCGATCATTGCGCTCGTGCGTGGCGAAAATTTCGTCAATGTCACCTATCCAAGCTTTCTGGTGCACTTCGCACCACTTTCAATCGTCCTACTTCTGTTGGCCTATCGCTGGAGGACAAGCGGCTCGTTTCGTCCGTTCGACGCCAAGATATTGAGCTGGGAGTGCATGCTCTTCCTCTTCGCGCGTTGGCCCTGGGCTTTGGCGGGAACGATCGTCGCCATCCGTGATTGGCTCACTGGCTCCTTCGTCGATTTTCGCATCACCCCGAAGGGAGCCTCTGAGGTGAATTCACTGCCGTTGCGAATCCTCGCACCGTACGGCGTCCTGTCGGTTGCTTCGGTGTTGCCGGTGCTGATGGTTTCCAGTGCAGGCGAAACGCGTGGTTTCTACATCTTTGCGATCATCAATGCGACGCTTTACGCATCGCTGCTTCTCATCATCGTTGTTCAGCACTCCCGCGAGAACGTCGTCAGGATTTCGCATCGCGCTTACCGCCCAGCAATGGCGGCGAGCATCCTTTCACTTTTCCTGCTGCCTGGCATCGCGACCTCCGAGCGTGGAATGGAGGGCCTCGAATCCCTCGCATGGGGTGCCGGCCAGCTCAGCCTGTTTGAAGAGAAATACACGGTCGCTGGAGCCGGGCACAGCGGATCGCGCAAGATCGCGTTCGCACCCAGATGGCTCGCCGACAAGCTGACGTCACCCATTCACGAGGGGCGCAACGCGCGCTGACGAACATGAAAATTGTAGTAGTTGGAACGGGGTATGTCGGTCTTGTCAGCGGAACCTGTTTTGCCGAGTGGGGCAACAGCGTCATCTGCGTCGACAAGAACGCGGAAAAGATCGCGCTGCTTAAGCAAAGCAAGCTGCCGATTTACGAGCCAGGCCTGGAAAGGCTCGTGGTCCGTAACCAGGCGGTCTGCCGCTTATCCTTCACGACCAGTCTGGCTGAAGCGGTGAAGGAAGCCGACATCGTTTTCATAGCGGTGGGGACTCCGCCTCGACCCGGCAATGGCGATGCCGACCTTTCATTCGTTTATGGCGCGGCCAAGGAGATCGCGCATGCGCTCGAAGGCTACGCTGTGGTGGTCACCAAATCGACTGTTCCGGTCGGCACGGGCGATGCGGTGGAAAAGATCATTGCAACGGTTCGCCCCTATGGCAGCTTTTCTGTCGCTTCCAACCCCGAGTTTCTTCGCGAAGGATCGGCAATCGACGATTTCCTGTTTCCCGATCGCGTCGTCATTGGTGTGGAAGACGAAACCGCGCGGAAAACAATGGCCGCGCTTTACTGCCCACTGGCGGAAGCCAACACGCCGATTGTCTTTGGTGAGCGGCGCGCGGCTGAACTGATCAAATACGCCTCGAACGCGTTCCTGGCGACCAAGATTACTTTCATCAACGAACTCGCCGATCTGTGCGAGCAGGTGGGTACCGATATCCGGGAACTGGCTCTCGGCATAGGTCTCGATCATCGAATCGGCAAGGCCTTCCTGAATGCAGGCCCCGGCTATGGCGGTTCATGCTTTCCCAAGGACACGCTGGCACTGCTTCGAACCGCTCAGGACCATGGCGTTTCGCTGCGTATCGTCGAGGAGACCGTGGCCGCAAACGAGGCCCGCAAACGGAAGATGGCGCTCAAGGTTCTCAATGCTGTCGGAGGCGATGTCCACGGTCTGACGATCGCGGTTCTCGGCCTGACCTTCAAGCCGGACACCGACGATATGCGCGAGACGCCTTCCGTGGCGCTAATCGAGGCGTTGCAACGCTTCGGCGCCAGGATCCGCGCGCATGATCCCGTCGGAATGCCGAACGCAGCGCACATTCTCGAAGATGTGGAACTGTTCGACGACCCCTACGAATGTGCCCGCGATGCGGATGCCGTCGTCGTCGTCACCGAATGGGAGAGTATCTGCCGGCTCGATCTCACTCGGCTGAAACATGCGATGCGATCTGCGGTGTTGATCGACCTTCGCAATGCGTTTGGGCGGCGCGCGGCTCAGGCCGCCGGGTTCCATGTCTCGAGCATCGGCCAGCCCATGCCGCAACCACCCAGCACTAACTTCGCCGTCCGCAAGCCGGCTCGGCGAGATTCAAGACCTGTGGCGGCGACGTATGCCGCTTCAGTAGACATCGCGCGAAAGGGCTGACGCGAGGTGAGGTCTATCAAGCCCGCAACGCGTCGTTACACGTCAACTGGAGTGTACAATCATGAGGAAGGAAAGGAAAAACCCGCCGCTAGTGATCGCTCTCTCATTCGCCACGCTGGCGGTGTCAGCAGCGGTGCTGGCCACGAGCCCGCTCAGCGGCGTTTCCGCTGCCCATGCTCAGACGGCAAGCCAGGCCATTGATAAGCGCCCGATCTATAAAGACGCCTCGATCAGCCTTGGCGCTTACGATCCCCACGGCGATTTCAGCAAGGATGCCAATGTAAAGATCGAGCATCTCTTTCTGCCGTGGGAAGACGTCGATCTGTCCACCCTCACCGTTGCCGACGCCTACGCGCAGCAGCGCGGGCGATCGCTGCTGATCAGCGTCGAGCCGTGGTCGTGGTCGGTCGACTGGCGGGTCACATCGGACGAACTGCTGAAGGGTATACTGGCTGGCCGCTACGACAGCTACATGGCCTCAGTCTGTTCGGCCGCAGCCAATCTGAAGAGCCCGGTGACCATTCGCTGGGCCCAGGAAATGGACGAAACCGACAACCAGTTTATTTGGTCGCATTGGGCGCCCGAGGATTACGTCGCAGCCTATCAGCGAATGATCACGGAATGCCGCAAACATAACAAGACGGCCCAATATATGTGGTCGCCAAAGGGAAACCCCGACCTGGCCAAGTTTTACCCGGGTGACACGTTCGTCGATATCGTCGGCCTCTCCGTGTTCGGTCTTCAGCCTTATGACAAGGCCCATTTTGGTAAGGAGCGGACGTTCGCGGAGGCGCTGGCGCCGGGCTACCGGCTGGCAGAAGGCTTCGGAAAGCCGATCGTAGTGGCAGAGCTGGGTTATGAGGGCGACCAAGCCTACGTACAAAATTGGGCCGACACTGTCGCCATGCCGAACCCCGCCTTTCCGAAACTGACAGGCGTCGTCTACTTCAACGATCGTGAAGTCTATCCGTGGCCGGACAACTACGGCCGCCCCAACTGGCGGGTCGTTAGTCCGAAATTTGCTGGCTCCATTCTCAAGCAAGGTGAATGAAAATGAATAAGTCACAATTATTCCTGACGGCGCTCGCGTTCAGCGCCAGCCTGGCCGTGGTGCCATATGAGGCCGCCGGGGCACAGAGCGTCACACCAGCCGATGCAGCTTCGGCTGCACCGTTGACGAGCAGCGAACTCTACCAATTGTACTCCAACAAGTCGTGGGTCTGGCCTGATGGCTCCGGCTACTTCTCGTCAAATCAGCGCCGGTTCATAGCTGTGGCCGGCACGGGCAGCACGGCCTCATATGCCGTGGGACGCTGGTTCCTCTCGCATCCGGGCAAGCTCTGTTTCAGGGCCCGGTGGTATGCCAGAATCGGACACGGGATGGATACGACCTGCTTCAGCCATCGCGTGAAGGACGGGGTCGTGTTCCAGAAGCGCGAACCCGATGGGGTCTGGTATGTGTTCAAGCACGCGTCGACCAACAACTCCGACGAGTATGCCAAACTGCGTCGCGGGGACTATGTCAGTGCGGGTTTTCCCAAGGCCGAAGCACAGCGATTGCTCGGCAAATAGGTATCTCATGGGGATGCCATCGCAGGCTCAATCTGGCATCGGACTGCCCCGGTGAACGGCAGCCCGATGCCGCATCCCACGGCAACGTCAACAGGACGCGTTGTGGGTATGTGGCTTCATCAGGGTAAGCTTCGCGCGACCATCCGAGTGGGCGAAACTATCCTGTTCGGAGAAAGCACGTCGACTTCCTTCCAAATCCGCTGGGCGTGCAGATGTAGGGCGCACGACCGAGATAGCCGTTCATCGTCAACTGCCCGTGTAAAACTCTCTGGCCGGGCTCGTTGTGTAACGGATATTCTTTTTCCATCACAGCCTCGTGATAGAGGGAAAGGCTATCTGCAGATGCTGTCATCGGTTCAATTCTCGATGACATTGCGCATCCGGACGCCAATGCTGTGGCTGCACCACAGATAAGCGCCACCACCACCAAGGGAATGCGGTGAATTGTATGTTCGTATTCGCCCATTTCGTACAATAATCCTGGTTGTACATGAGACGACATCAATATCGCCTCATGCTTGATTAATTTCGTGCAATATTGTGAATATCTAGTTCACAATATATAGGCATGTCGTGTCGAGTAAACGCTAAAAGATGGGCGCTTAGGGGGCATTTCGATGAGAATCGTCTGGAGCTTTCCCCAGCGCCGCAAGCAGGGAGGCGATTTCCTCGTATGTCCGCGTCACACCTAGATGTCGCTTTTCCCTGGGCGACGATCAGCCCAAACTCAGCGAGATGGCCACGCAGGGCAGCTGGGTACGCTGGCGGACAAAGCATTGGTGGGTCCGGAAGGCCACGGCACGGGCCTGATGCTCGGCACTCTTGACCGCGACGCAATGCATGTTCGGGCGAAGCGCCGCTTCGGCGATCGCGTCAGCGGCATCATTCTTCTGCCGCTTCACAAAGGGCTGCACGTAGATCGGCGGAACCAGCCGCACGTCGTGTCCAAGGCCTTGAGCAACCCGGCCCCAATAGTGGCTCGTTGCGCAGGCTTCCATCGCCACTATGCAGGGCGGATGCGCACTCAACAGCTGGATCAGCTTCGTGCGGGACACCGTTCGGTTGAACAGAACCGCCCCACCCCGATCCGTGCCGCAGACCTGGAAACTCCGCTTGGCCAGGTCGATCGCAAGGACATGAACATCTGGCATGTGCTCCTCCCTGAAAGCGCCACCACGGCGCTGCCGGGACACAATACGTCCCCGCCGGAGGGGGCATCCACCCCATCAGTTCAGCTCTCGGAGCCACCGACATACGCCATATCGCGAGAGTTTTTTATGAATATAATATGTTAGGGTTCGTCACTATGATTTACGACTTTGGCTCCGGACATGCCGGGTTGAATCTTCTCGTTCAGTTCCAACCGGACATCGTCAAGATCGACATTGAGATGGTGCGCGACGTGGACACTTCCCGCGCGCGTCAGGTTATCATCGCTGGCGTGATGACAATCGCCTGCGCACTGCAGCTCAAGGTAATCGCTGAAAGCGTGGAGACGGAGGCCGAGCTATCGGCGCTTCGTGAGGCTGGCATAGAGCTATGTCAGGGGTTCTTATTCGCAAAGCCGGCCATCGAAACCCAGCCGCCCGTTTCCGGGATGTTGATGTCCTGACAATCACTCGATGGGACAAGCAGTGATTAAGTCTTTTTGTGGGATTGGCCGGTTGAACAAATGAACCTGGAAACGCCCGCAGAAACAGCCGATAAGCCCCACAAACCTGCTGTTCCGTTCGTAGGACGGGTGCTCGTCGCTGTCAGCATCCTCGCCTCCCTGCTGATGATGGCGATCATCGGCTCAGCTCTTTGGATGGGGCACCAAGACGCGCAGGCAAAGGCGCAGCGCGAATCGACCAATCTGCTGCAGGTCAGCCTCGCCGAGATCGAGAGCTATCTACAGTTATGCAAGTTCGCTCTGGACCTCGCCGCACAGTCGCTTAATCACCTTGGTCATACCTCGCTATCCGAGAAGGCAACGATGCACCTCCCCGCGTCGGTGTTAACGCACGTTCCATCCATCGGTTCGCTGGTCGTTCTCGATCGCGATGGCAATATAGTTGCTGATACAGTGGCCGGCCCTGCACGAATGGAAAATCTGGCCGACCACGACTATTTCCGCGTTCCCAAGAATGGCCATGGGAACGGCGTTTACATCAGCGGTGAGGTTGAGGACGACGACCATCATGACGGCGCTGTCATTGCTTTGAGCCGACGTCTGACCGACGGTGAAGGCGAATTCCTTGGCGTCGTGGTGCTCACCATCAAGCTGACCCACTTCCAGAGCCTGTTCGCCCGCCTGAACCTCGGCCCCAAGGGCGTCATCACACTGCGCAATACCAACGGCACGGTGCTGATGAGGTACCCTTCCCTAAACGACAAGGGCGATATCGGCCTCGTTCTTTCAGCGAGCCCGATCTTCAAGCGGATGAATGCTGAGGGCAAGGGCTCATTTACGGCCTATGCGTCGACCGACGGCGAGAAACGCCTCTATACCTTTTCGCGCATTGCTGACGAGCCACTGTTCCTGACCATCGGCCTGTCCGAGAATGAGATATTCGCCAGTTGGTGGCAGCGCGCCTTGATCACGGGCATCATCACGACCCTGATCTGCACGGCGATCGTCTCGCTCGCGATAATGCTTCGACAGGAACTCATCCGGCGGGCGATCGCCGAAGCGGATCTGGCCTTTCTCGCGGTCACCGATGGCCTGACGGGATTGGCCAACCGTCGGCGTTTTGATGAAGTCATTCGCCTCGAACTTCAACGGACCGGCCGCACGGGCAAATCCCTTGCCCTTCTGATGATCGACACCGACCGCTTCAAGGAGTTCAACGACACATTTGGTCACGCCCGTGGCGATCAGGTACTCAAGCTTCTGGCTCGGATCATAGAGGCCGCCGCAAGCCGCCCCAATGATTTGGGCGCGCGTTATGGCGGCGAAGAATTCGCAGTGCTCCTTCCAGAAACAGAAGCCGTGGGGGCCATGGAGGTGGCTGAGACGATCCGCAAGGATTTCTACAACGCCAGTGCTCGCCTGGTGCCCGAGTCTAATGCTCCATGCACCGTAAGCATTGGCGTAAAGTGTACCGGCCCTGGCGACAACCTCACGAGCGAGGAGTTCATTGCGTCGACGGATGCCGCCCTCTATCGAGCCAAGCGCGACGGGAGGAACCAGTCGACGCTGGCAGACTGACGCAACGCGAACGTGCCGGCATTTCCGAAGAACCGCGCCCTTAGTTTGGCCGCACGATCGGATCGCGCGGAGAGCTGGCTCGGTATGTTTGAACAGTTTTGGGGCTGTCGCTAAGTGGATTTCGGCCCTGGTTATGCCGCAACCGGATTGGGCTGTAGCGCGTGCAGGGCATCACCGCCGTCGCGCTGTCAAACGGCACGCCATGTTGGGTCTGACTCACTCTCCGGAAAGCGGCCAACGGAGAAGTTCGACCCGTTGCGGACGTCGGGAATGTCCGCTTCTAGGCATCTTCCCATCAGCGCGCCGTCCCCGTCCAAGGCTGCGATATATTATCTACTTAGCGCCATGTCGCCCGTCGTTCTTGCTGTATCGGCCGCGGCTTCTGAGGCGAGCAGGCGCAGCAGGTCGGGGAAGCGCCTTTCGAGATCCGACCAGCGCAACTGATTGGTACGGCTGTTGCCGAGATCGACCTGCCGGATGAGCCCGGATTCGCGCAGGACGCGGAAATGATGGGTTCGCGTCGCCTTAGTGACCGGCAGATCGAATGCGCTGCAATGGCGAATGCAATCGCGATCGGCCGCCAGAGCAAGCACGACCTTCCGGCGTACCGGATCGGCGAGCGCGGCGAAGATCGCGCCGATCTCCATCTCGCCGACATCGGGGTGACCGTTCTCGTCGGGCATCCTCTCGCTCCGTCCTCGTCGAGGTACGTATTGCATCGTACCTTCGGCTGTGTATCAGATCGTCCCGATCTATGGGAGGACATTCAGCATGACGGCAAGCCGTATCGTCGAACTGGCCGAGTTCGGGGGGCCCGAGGTCCTGAAGCTGGTGCAGCGGGACATCCCGCCGCCGGCTGCCGGCGAAGTCCAGATCCGCCATAACGCGATCGGCTTCAACTTCATCGACATCTATCAGCGTAAGGGCATCTACCCACTGCCGCTGCCTACAGGTCTCGGCTTCGAGGCTGCTGGCGTCGTGGAGGCCGTAGGCCAGGGTGTCTCGGAACATGCGGTCGGCGAGCGCGTCGCCTATATGAACGCTGGCGTCGGGGCTTATTCCGAGTGGCGCAATGTTGCGGCCGACAAGCTGGTTAGGCTTCCCGACAACGTCAGCGACGAGATGGCGGCGACATTGCTGTTCAAAGGCATGACCGCCCAATATCTGCTGCGCAGGACGCATAGGGTCGAACCCGGCGACGTACTGCTCGTCCATTCCGCCGCCGGCGGGGTCGGCCAAATCCTGACGCGTTGGGCCACGACGCTGGGAGCGACCGTTTTCGGCACCACTGGCTCGCCGGAAAAGCGCGAGACCGCGCTCGCGGCCGGATGCAAGGAGGTGCTCGACCTGAATGATCCGCAGTGGCCGGAAGCTTTTCTCGCGGTTTCCGGGACAAAGGCTCGTGTCGTCTACGACGCGATTGGCAAGGATACGCTGCTGCGCTCGCTCGATTGCGCTGCGCCGTTCGGCCTCGTGGTCAGCTATGGCGCTTCCTCGGGCAAGGCGCCCGAGGTCGATCCGGAGTTGCTGAACAAGAAGGGCTGCCTATTCCTGACGCGGCCATCTGTGTTCCCGCACAATGCCGATCCGGTGACCTTCCGCGCTAACGCAGCCGATCTCTTCGACGCCATCGCGCGAGGCCACGTGCGGGCAGATATCGGGGCGCACTTTGGGCTCGACGACATCGCCGAGGTTCACCGCGCCGCTGAGGAGCGCCGGGTCAAAGGAACAATCCTCATCACTCCTTGACGGCAGCAGGCACTTGCGGCCCGCGAACAGCCTTGGCTCTCGCCCGGCGGACCGAGGCCATGTTCATCGACATTGCCGCCTGGACGGGAAGCGACGTTGTTCATCGAACGGTGGCGGACCTGTGCGAGAGGACCCACCATATTCGCAGATGTGCCTATCGCTCCGTCGACCTGACCTTGCCGCTACACACGTCGCTTGTCGGGCTGATCGCGGGCGTGGCCAAAAAGGATGGTGTCCGGGCGATAGCAGCAGTCGAGGACTATTTCGGTGTGCTGGAGGCTGCCCTGCCGGTTCTCGTCATGCGCGCACTGGCGACCTCTTTCGCGCAAGACTGAGCATGAGAGCAGGATACTTGCCATCCCGATCGGGATGGTGGCCCGAGCTGAGAGGCATATAGGCTCGATATCGTCCTGAGCGGTTCTTTTTCGCACAAATGTACGACTGGCATGCTAGGATCGTCCCGATAGGGGTGATCATGCAGGCGATTGCCAAGAGCAGGGATCTGGGGAGCTTGATCCGCCAAGCGCGCAAGGGCCAGGGTCTCACCCAGGAGCAGCTCGCCGGGCTGACAGGCGTCGGCGTGCGTTTCGTGCGCGAGCTCGAGGCCGGAAAGGAAAGCTGCCAGCTCGGCAAGGCGCTGCAAGTCGCCGCCGCGCTCGGTCTTGTGATTGAGGTGAGCAACCGGCAGGAGACGCGGCCGTGAGCGACCATCTCGATGTCTATCTCGGCGAGGCGAGAGCGGGCAGTCTCCACCAGGCCGCCGATGGCGCCCTGAGCTACGCCTATCATCCTGACTATCTCTCCGGGCGGGAACCCCGCGCCATCTCCTTTTCCATGCCGCTGCAGGAAGCGCCCTATGCGGACCGCGTCGTGCGCCCCTTCTTCTCCGGCCTTCTGCCGGATGAGGGCGCCCGCCAGCGCCTGGCCGGGGCGCTCGGCCTCTCCGTGGGCAATGCCTTCGGCCTCCTCGAGGTCATCGGCGGCGAATGCGCGGGTGCGCTCTCACTCTATCCTTCTAACCAGACCCCGCCAGCCTCGGACGAGACCGGCGTCGAGAGGCTGAGCCCGGCGCGACTGGAGGACATTATCGGCAAGCTGCGCGCGCGGCCTCTTCTCGGCGGCGAGGAGGGCGTGCGCCTCTCGCTTGCCGGGGCGCAGGACAAGCTCGCCGTCTGCCTCGAGGGAGATGCCATCGCGCTCGCCAAGGGCGGGCGGCCCACCACCCATATCTTGAAACCCTTCATCCAGGCGCTCGACGGCACGGTCGAAAATGAGCTGTTCTGCCTGCGGCTTGCCGCGCGCCTGAAACTGCCGGTGCCACAGGTGCAGATGCGCCGCGGCGGCGCGATTCCCTTCCTGCTGATCGAACGCTATGATCGCTCGAGGCACGCCGACGGCACCATCGCGCGGCTGCACCAGGAAGATTTCTGCCAGGCACTGAGCGTGCCGCCGGAGCTCAAATACGAAGCCGAAGGCGGACCGGGAACGGCGCGCTCGCTGGACCTGATCGATCGTGCCGCGGCGCGCCCGGCGGCCGATCGACTGGACTTCATCCGCCGGCTGATCTTTCACTATCTGGTCGGCAATGCCGATGCCCATGCGAAGAATTACGCACTGCTCTATCGCGGCAAGGCGCCCGACCTCGCCCCGCTCTATGACGTGGTGTGCACGGCCGCCTATCCCCGGCTCGCCAGGCAGCTGGCCATGGCCATCGGCGGCCGGTCGATCCCCGACACGATCACGCGGCCCTATTGGCTGACCCTTGCGCCTGAGACGCGCGGCGCCCAGCGCCTGCTTATCCGGGACATGGCCGAGCTCGCAGGGCGCATCCGCGGCGAGGCGGATCGCCTGCTCGCCGCGTTCGACGCGGAAGGCACCGCACACCCCGTTCTCAAAATCATTCGCGCCGTCATCGAGACGCGTGCCACCCATCTGCTTCGGATCACCGAGGCGGAGTAAGGATAGCGCGGCCAGAACGGCTGGCCCGCAAAGCTAATGCGCATACGCCTCACGCCGCTCGGTGCGTTTATGCGGCATGCCGGTTCAGTCCTGCGCCTCCTCTTTCGGCTCGATCCAGCCAGCCAGTCCAGCCCGCTCCAGCGCCGCACCGATCGACAGCAGCTTCAAGTCCTGATGGTGGGCGCCGATCAACTGCAAGCCGATCGCAGTCCGTCACGATCGCGACCGATGGGGACGGACAGGGGCGGATGCCCCGTCAGGTTGAGCAGGCAGGTGAAGCGGCTCAGTGCATTGCCGACCGGCTCATCCTCGCCGGCGATCGACACCTGCCTGTGTCCGAGAGGCGGGGCGGTGATCGGCGTCGTCGGCGTGACCAGCACATCGACACTTTGGAGGAGCTCGTTCACCTCAGTCTGTTTCACGGCAATCAGGCGCAGCGACTGCACATAATGCTCAGCCAGGATGAACTGACCCTGAAGCAGGCCCTCACGGACGTCCTCACCATAGAGGTCGAACCGACGTTCCAGATTTGTCCGATGCCAGGCAAAGGCTTCCACCAATTGGACCGCCAGCAATGCCGTACGGATATGACCGGCTTCATCACGACGAATGATGGTACGGTCTCTTTCAGCGGTGACACTTCGCAAGGCGTCCTGAACGCCAGCCTGGAGCCGGGCGCCATGGTGGTGCTTCAGCCTGGCCAGGATGTCCGGTTTTCTGATCCGCCGGCGGTCTCGGAAGAGGCCAACACCTTCGCCAAGATCACCCTGCACGAGATCGCGACGGCTCTCGGCCTGCCCTATGAGGTCCTGACCGGCGACCTCGCCAGCGTCAACTACTCCTCGATCCGGGCGGGCCTCGTCGAGTGACGCACACCGTCACCATTGCCGGGCGCGAGGTCGACACACGAGATCCGTGCGCGGTCTACGAGGCCCTTTCCGCCTACCGCCTGAAGATCCTGTCCGGCGGCCAGGTCGAGGAAATCGAAGTGAATTCCCCGGTGACGAAGCGGCGCACCCGCTTCACGCCGGCCAATCTGCCCGCTCTTGACGCCGAACTCGTGCGGCTGCGCACGGCCTGCGATGCCTGCAGGGGGGGGCGGCGAGCGCCACCCCTCCGTGGTCCACTTCAACACCAGCAAGGGATTGTAATTGCGATGAAGAACTTCATCCAATCCGGCAATATCGTGCCCGTCGCGGCGCCCTCCGGTGGCGTCATCTCCGGCGGCGGCGTGCTCATCGGCAACCTGTTCGGCATCGCCAACATTACGGCGGCTGAGGGCGCGCCCATCGAGATGTCCACCGTCGGCGTCTTCGACTTGACCAAGTCAGCCGGCGCGATCGCCGTCGGCGCCAAGGTCTATTGGGACGCTGCGGCAAAGGTGGCGACCGGCACCGCGTCCACTAACGCGCTGATCGGCACTGCCATCGTCGATGCCGCCAGTGGCGATGCCGTCGTGCGCGTACGCCTCAACGGCTTCATCGGCTGAGAGGGCACCTGACAATGGCAAAGCGGCCCGCGCTCATCCCCCAGTCCGACGCGACGCGCCTTTTCAAGGCCGCGCGGGCGGCGGGATACGCGCGGGCTCGCCTCATCCGGCATCCGGATGGGCGCATTGAATGCGTCGGCGAGGATGCAGACGAAGTGATCGTCACCACGGGAAATTCGCCCTTCGAGCAATGGAAGGCCGGCAATGCACGCTAGGCTAAAGGGCATCAACACCATCAAGCGGACCCTCGCGACCGGCGAGAAGGTCACGTATTATTATCTCCGTGCCAATGGAGCGCGCCTCTCGGGTGTGCTTGGCTCGTCGGAGTTTCTCGCGTCGATCGCCAAAGCCGAAGCCAGCATGCGCAACCGCACCAGCGGCACGCTGTCGGGTCTGATCCGCGATTTCGAGAAGACCGCCAAATGGCGACGGCTCGCTGAGAGCACGAAGGGCGAATATCGCCGCGTGCTAACCTTCTGGGATGGCAAATATGGAACCTGCCCCCACGCTGCACTCGAGGATAAGGCATTCCGACGCGACGTGCTGAAGTGGCATGATGAATTCTCTGCGGACAAGCCGCGCGAAGCCGATAATCGCGTGACGATCCTGGCCCGCATTCTCTCGTGGGGAGCGAAAGACGGCCCGCTCAGTGCCAACGTGCTGGATGGCTTCGGTCGCGCCTATCAGGGCGACCGATCAGACATCATCTGGCTGCCGGAGCATATGAACGCCTTCATGGAGGCAGCCGACTCCGAGATGAAACTCGCCCTCGTGTTGGCCCTTCACACGGGCCAGCGGCAGGGCGACATTCTTCAGTTGGCATGGGGCAATTATGACGGTGTGCGTATCAGCCTGCGGCAGGGCAAGGCGCGCCGCGGGGACCGTCAAGGCCGCCTGATTACGATTCGCTGCACCAAGGCGCTCCAGGCGACCCTCGACGGGCTTCCGAAGCGCTCGACGCTCATCCTCTCAACGAAGACCGGCCGGGCATTCAAGAAGCGCTACTTCGCTGAGCAATGGGAGAAGACCTGCAAGGCTGCCGGCCTCACAGATTTGCATTTCCATGACATCCGCGGAACGACCGTGACCATGCTCTTTCAGGCCGGCTGCAATCTCGGCGAGATCGTCTCAATCACAGGTCATTCGCTCCGCCGCGCGCAGGAGATTCTCGACCGATATTTGGCCCGCACCAGCACGATGGCGGACAACGCCATAGCGAAATTTGAGAACGTGTTGGAAACAGATTTTGCAAAACGGCCTGCAAATCAGAAGGTGCAGACCGATGCTAAGTGATGGCGCGCCCGAAGAGATTCGAACTCCTGACCCCCAGATTCGTAGTCTGGTGCTCTATCCAGCTGAGCTACGGGCGCCTGACTTTCTCCGGTAGATGGAGCAAGAAAAGTGCCTCCCCGCGAGAGGTCCGTCAGCTACCCCGTTTCGCGGAGCATTGCAATACGTCCCGATGACAAGAGACGCTGTCCACAGGCTGTCAGCGGATTTCGAAGGGCAGGTTCCCGCTGGCGGCGGCGCCCTTGCCGTCACGGATTTCAACGAAAATCCGGTAGTGGCCGACCGGCAAGCCGGCGATTCCGGCGCCTCTCAAAGAGCCCTCGCGGACGGCCTCGGGATGGCTTGGGGGCGCGGCCTCCAGGTCGCCGGCGACGCGGCGGTCGGTACTCTCGGAGCGGATTTCCCATGTGGCATCAAGAGGATCGCCATCGGGGTCATTGGCCTCCAGCAGCACGGCGCCCTGCTGCCCGAGCTTCCAGGAGGCGTAGGGGGCGCTCTCGTCATCGGCAAAGCGGAGCTGGGCTATTCGCGGCGCGTGATTGTCGCCGGGGGTGCGGCCGCCCCAGGCCTCGGCCATGGATTCGGAAGCCTCTATCCATTCGCCGGAGGGCAAGCGCAGGCTGTGCCAGGTGGCGGTGACCTCCTGCTTGTGGCCCCACAGGAACAGGATCACGCCGGCATTGGACGAGCCTAGCGCCTTGAGATAGCGCCGCAACTGGATCGCCTTCTGGGTCGAGGTAATCTCGAACGGGGCGCCCCATGGCGTGGTCGCGGCCTGCCATTGGCCCAGCGCGCCGAGCTCGGTGATGACCACCGGGCCGGTCCAGCCTTGGTCCCGTGCCCGCTCCACAACCGAATAAAGCGCGTCGCCATAAGAGTTTACGCCGAGAACGTCGATGCTGGGGGCATGCTTGATGAGCTTGGCGACCTTATCGGCGCCGGTTTCGGCGATTACCGCGAGGGTCGGATGCTCCGGGTCCAACCTCTTGACCATGCTGGCGATTTCCTCGATCGCCGGCCACACCGCGCTGTCATCGGCAAGCTCGGATTCGACCTCGTTGCCGATGCCCCACATCAGCAGCGCCGGATGATCCTTGTAGCGCTCAACTATTCGGCGGAACTCGGCTTTCTGTCGCTCGACGAAGGCGCGATCGGTGTAATCGACGCCGCGCCGGGGGTGTTCGACCCACAGACCGACGATGACCTTGAGACCGGCCTTCTGCGCGGCATCCAATGTCGCGCCGGGGTCGCCGCCATAGGTGCGAACCGTTGTGGCGCCAAGGTTTTCGAGCTCGGGGAGCGGGCCGTCGCCGGCGGCGCCGCGCACCTTGAAGGGCGCGCCGTCCACCAAAATGGTGTCGTCCAACACCGTCACCTCGGCCGCTATCGCGGGGGCGATTTGCGCCGTGCATAGCAGTGCAGCGAGTGCAGATCCGCGCAGCAATCGTGCAGCTCCGTGAAGGAACGGTGCAGCATGAATTGCACGCGTGCCTATCCGCCCGCCGGTGGGCCGATCAGCCGCACTCGTTTCAAGCATGCGCGCGCATCGCCCGATGGGTCTCGAAATCGACCGGGCGGTCGGGCACGCGGAGCTGAAAGGTGGCGCCCATGGTGCCGGGCACGAGCTGGATGTCGCCGCCATGGGCCTGCATCAGCTCGGAGGCGATGACGAGGCCGAGGCCCGTGCCGCCGCGCCGCGACGAGCCCTGGAACGGCTCGAACAGATGAGCTCGCGCCTTCTCCGGGACGCCGGGGCCGGTATCGGCGACCTCGATCACCACGATGGAGCCTTCGCGTCGGCCGGTGATGCGGATCTGGTCGCGGGCCGGGTCGTTTGGAGCGCGGGCGCTGAGCGCCTCCATGGCGTTGCGGCAGAGGTTCAGCAGCACGCGGAACAACTGGTCGGGATCGGCGTCGACGGTGAGGCCGCGCTCGATCGAATCGACCCAGCCGATGGACGCGGCTTCCTCGGAGCCGAGGCCTAGCGTGTTGCGGACTTCCTCGACCAGCGGGGCCAGCTCGACCATCCGTCGTTCCGGTGCCGGCTCCTGCGCGCGGCCGAAGGCCAGCGTGTGCTCGCAATAGGCGATGGCGCGGTCGAGGGCGGCTTCCAGCTTCGGGGCGAAGCGCTGGACGGCGGGATCGCGGATGTCGGCGAGGCGGTCGGAGATGAGCTGTACCGAAGCCAGCAGATTGCGCAGATCGTGGTTGATCTTCGAGACGGCGAGGCCCAGCGCCGCCAGATGGCTCTTCTGGTGGAGCGTATCGGCGATCTGGCGCTGCATGGTGGTGAGTTCGCGCTCGGCCTGGCCGATCTCGTCGAGCCGCGCGGCAGGCTGGCGCGAGGTCGGGTCCGGCGCCAAGAGCGGGGCCGCCGGATTCTGGCGGAAGGCGATCATGCGCTGGGTGAGCCGGCGCATCGGGCGCACGAACATCCAGGCGAGGCCGAGATAGACCAGCGCGCCGGCCAGAGCCGCGATGATCAGCGAGACCAGCAGGATATTGCCGGTGAAGCGCAGCATCGCCTTGCGCAGCGGGGTCTCGTCCAGCACGATTTCGACGAAGCCGTCGCCGCGCGGCGGGGTGCCGACGGCGCGGATGACGCGGCCGTCGCCCGACAGCAGGGTCTGGAACGCCTCCGACACCGCTTCCACCGGCCCGACATTGCGCACGTCGGCGTGGTGGTCGACATTGGGCGGCATGTCGGTGGAGGCGAGCAGGCGGCGGGTATTGTCGCGCTTCAGCGCCACCGTGATAGCGCCGACGCTGTCGAGCAGTTCACGGGTGAGCTGCGGCGAGATCATGCCCTCGGGCGCGGCATCGAGCACGAGGGCGGCGGTGCGCGCGGCCGCCAGCCGGTCGGACAGCCAGTTCAGCCGGAAGGCGGCGACCGCCGGCACGATGATCAGCACCTCTGCCAGCATGACGAAGGCGACGGTAAAGGCCAGCAGCTTGCCGGAAAGGCCGAGATGTCGACGGGGAGGCGTCGCCGACAGCACACCGTCCGGCGAAACCTCAACCGAGGCGCCGTCGATGAGGGCTCTTGCGGGCGATGCTGTCTCGAAGCGCGTTTTCATCCGGCTTCCATATTTAGGTACGCAGTTTCGCTTAGGCCATATGAGGCACGATAATAAAGCGACCGAAAATCCGTGTGCGGAAATGCAGGCCACGGTGGCGGCAAGAGGCTAGCGCGCCTCAAAGTTTGGCCTCGTTACCTCCCGTGGACCACCAAGTTGCGGCGATTTGTTGATGGGCTACCAAAAAGCCGACTTTGCAGCTTCGGGGATGCACGCCGTTATTGCCCGGTTTCCTGCCGGAATGCCCTTCATCGAGGCGTTTTCAGGGGACGCCGTTTCCATTGTCACAATCGCTGTTGCGGGGCCCGTGGGGAGAACCCATAGTCTGCCAAGGGGGCTCGTACCTTGGGGTTAGTGCCTCGGGGCCCGTGCCTGAGACCCGCAGCGTAACCGGCGGCAGAGGTGGCGTGGATGAGTGAAGGCAGTGCGTGCTCGATGGAGCCGCTCATGTTCCAGACCGGCGGTAATCGCCATGGCGCGTAAGCCCTCGAACATCCTCTACGGCGTCAATGAGACGCCGCCCATCTCCACCATGGTGATCCTGGCCATTCAGCACGCCGCGCTGGCGCTGCTGTTCGTCGTCTATCCGCTGGTGGCGGCGGCCGAGGCCGGGCTGTCCTTCGACCAGACCCAGATACTGATCACCGGCTGCATCATCTTCATGGGGCTGGCGACGATCCTGCAGTGCCTGCCGCGCTACGGCGCCGGCATCCTGCTGGTTCAGCTGCCGAACACGGTCCATATGCCGCTGGCGGTGCAGTGCATGGCCCTGGGCGGCCCGGCAATGTATGCCGGCATGAGCCTGGTGGCAGCATGCTCGCAGCTCGTCCTTACCCGCTTTCTCGGCGTGCTGCGCGTGCTGTTCCCGCCGGAAGTGTGCGGCGTCGCCGTCACCATGCTCGGCGTCTCGCTGGCCTCGCCGGCCATCCGCCGCACCTTCGGGATGGTGCAGGACGGTGCGGTGGCGGTGGACCCGCGCTACCCCCTGGTGAGCCTCACGGCGCTGGCCATCATCGTGCTGCTCGCGATCTTCTCGCGCGGCAGCCTGAAGCTGTTCGCCGTGGTCATCGGCGCGGCGGTGGGCTGGATCCTCGCCGAGGTCACCGGGCTGACGGCTCTCGATGCGCGGCCGGACTTTGGCGCGCTGGCGATCATCGACGTGCCGCATATCGGCTGGCCGGGGCTGGCCTTCTCCTGGGCGATCGTGCCGGCGGCCGTCCTCACCGGAATCATAACGTCCATCGACATGATCGGATCGGTGGTCTCGATGCAGCGCATCGATGACGCGGACTGGCGGCGGGTCGACATGAAGGCGGCGGAAGGCGCGATCCGGGGCAATGCGCTGGGCGATGTCGGCGCAGCCTTGTCGGGCGGCTTCGCCAGCGGCTCGTCGTCGGGCTCCATCGGCATCGCCTTCGCCACCGGCGTGACCGCGTGGCGCGTCGGCATCGGCGCCGGCTTGCTGATCTTGCTGTCGGCGTTCTCGCCGCGCCTGATCGCGCTGCTGACCGTCATTCCCTCGCCGGTCATCGGCGCCATACTGCTCTACAGCGCGGCGTTCCTGATCGTCGCCGGCATGGACCTCATCTTGTCGCGTCGGCTCAGCGACCGCCGGATTTTCACCGTCGGCTTCGCCGTGCTGGCGGGCCTTGCGGTCGCCATCCTTCCCGAACTGGTGGAGAGCACGCCGGAATGGATCCGGCCGATCCTCGAATCGCCGCTCTCGGTCTCCACCGCCTTCGCCATCGTGCTGAACCTGTTCTTCCGCCTCGGCATCAGCCAGGAGGCGGGCGTGAAGGTGACGACGCAGGACAATGCCTTCGAGGCATCGACCGACTTCCTCGAGCGGCAGGGCGATCTGTGGGGCGCGCGGCGCGATGTCATCGCCTCCGCCATTCCGCTGGCGGCGGAAGCGGCCGAAATGCTGCTCGACACCGGTCTGGCGCAGGACGAGGTGGAATTGCGCGCCCGCTTCGACGAGATGAACTTCGATGTCAGCGTGCTCTATAAGGGCGAGGCGATCGAGATTCCGACCATCCGCCCGTCGCCGGAGGACCTGCTCGGCGACACCCATGCGGTGGCCCGCTTCGTTGGCTACATGCTGAGCAAGCGCGCCGACCGGCTGGTGTTGGGAAAATCCGGCGACCGGCAGATGCTGACGCTGCGCTTCGAGCACTGAGCCGGCTGAGAGCATTCGGGCGTCTTGACGGCGCTGGGGTGCTCCGGCGCGCGGTGCCGACCTTTGGCGGCTTGCGCGGGGGCGGCTTTCTCGGCTACGTCTAATGGCTCTCCCGACAGGAGTTGGTCAGCCATTGCGCTGCCCGATAGGCAGGGTATTTTCTGTCGGGGCTCGTTCAATGACAGGTCGAAATTCTGATGCAGATTGACAGGAACGTCGAGAAGGACGTGGCCGTCACGTCGGTCAATGGCCGGCTGGACAGCAGCAGCTCGCACAAGCTCGATGAGCATCTCGCCGTCATTCCTCCGGACAGCCGCGCCTTGCTGCTCGATTTCGCCGAGCTGACCTATATCAGCTCCGCGGGCTTGCGCGTCGTGCTCAAGGCCACCAAGCTCGCCCGCGCCGCCGGCGTCTCGCTCGTGGTGTGCGGGCTGTCGCCGCAGGTCCACGAAGTGTTCGACGTCAGCGGCTTCTCGACCCTCATCCCGATCCATCCGGATCGCGCCAGCGCCCTCGTCGCCTTGGCGGCGTTGTGATGCTGGCGGCGTTGTGATGTCTTTTCCCTGAAGGCCCACATCCGGCGGCGGGCGTATGATGATCGCAGAGATCGATATCCGCCTGCCGAACCGGCTCTCCGAGATGGATGGGCTGCTGGACGCGCTGGAAGCGTTCGCGGACGAGACGGACGTGCCGGTGCGCGCGCGCTTCAATCTCAATCTCGCGGTCGACGAGTTCGTCAGCAACGCCATCAAATATGGCTATCCCGACGGGCGGGCCGGCGAGATCGACATTCATCTGGCGCGCCGGGACGACCGGCTTGATGTCACCGTCAGCGATGATGGGGATGCGTTCGACCCGCTTAACGCGCCGGAGCCGGACCTCGCCGCCTCGATCGAGGATCGGCAGATCGGCGGCCTCGGCCTGCATCTGGTGCGCACGCTGGCGGACGCGTTCGACTACCGCCGCGAGGGCGAGCGCAACGTGGTGTCGCTCACGCTGAAGTTCGCGCCGACCTCACCTTGAGAGTTCTGGGCCGGTCAGTCGCCGGCCAGCCCGCGCTGCGCCTGGCTGATGTCGTTCACCAGGCGGCGGGCGAGCCACACGATGCGCTCGAACAGCACCGTCATGCGGAACAGCGCGTTCTGGACGTCCGCCGGCACGTCGCTCTGCGAGGAGAGCCTCACCCGCAGTTCCTCCATCAACTGGTCGCGGTGGCCGAGCAGGCTGAGCACGATGTCCGGCGCCTCGGTGCCGAGGCTCTCGGCGTGGTCGGCGACCGCGAACATCAAAGCGTGGAGCGCCTCGATCAGCCGCGACGCGGTGGGCAGCGAGGTGGCGAGCGCGGCCGCCTCGGTGAATTCCGCCAGCGCCTCGTGCAGGGCGCCGGCATTGTCGGCGGCATCTTCCAGCAGCAGGGCGGTCGATACCTGCCGGCGGGTCGGCTTGTTGTCGAGCACCGAGGTCAGATAGGCCTTGACGGTGCCGGCCAGCGACACGCCGGCATTGCGCAGGATGAGCGCGGACGGCGTGCCGGGCTCCGGCTCGTCGCGGACCATGTCGAGCAGCAGCGGCAGGCGGGCGCTCAGCCGGCCCAGCCCGCCAAACCAGCCAGCACCACGCCATCGGCCCCCGCAGGCCAGCGCTACACCACCTGGACGT
>LNAP01001836.1_pt1 | contig 39770 bp, 45 predicted proteins | sample 602601 | NCBI WGS metagenome assembly LNAP01 (sample SAMN02440304, study PRJNA202911) | soil metagenome | biome: Subtropical and temperate rainforests or woodlands; isolation source: soil samples (1 kg each in a 20% v/v slurry with milli Q water) were... ... | reverse complement strand
GACGTAGAAGGACGGCGTCTTCTCCTGCTGGAACGGCGACAGCCCCTTCCACTCCCGCCCCGCCTTCTTCAGCTTGACGCGCTTGCCCACGACTTCGGAGACCGAAAGCCGGGCACGAAGCTCGTCGAGGAATTGGGGCGTGAAGCGCATGGGCTGTGTCTAGCGCGAACCAGGGTGAGTCGGGCGAAGGATCAGGGATATAGGTGCGGCCTGCCCAGAAGTTAGGTTTAGGCGGGTTATCCGAGTTATTCGACCTATGCACAGGGCCTCCCGTCATGCCGAGCCGCCTATCCCGTCGCCCTGAGGCGCGCGCCTCTTCGGCGGGCCTCGAAGGGCGACGGCCCGGCAGGCAGCCGCTCCCGGCCGTTCATCCTTCGAGGCTCCCGGCGCGATGCTTTGCATCGCGCCACTCGCACCTCGGGATGACGGAGCGGATGGGCACGGAATGACGGTGGACAGAGCCCCTTGAACCGCGCCCAGTTCCACGCTTCCATACCGCCATGTTCAGGACGTTTCGAGGCGGCCAGAGCGGGGGCTGGCGCGTGATCTCGATTTCGCCCGTGACGGGCGAGCCCCTGCCCTTCATGCCGGCGCTGTCAGTCACCGACAGCGAGGCCATCTCATTGCCGCTGGTGCCCTCGCGCAATGCGTGGCGGCTGGTCGGCGCGCCGAGCTCGCTCCGCTATACCGAGCGCGCCGAGAAGCAGCAGCTCACCGCGGTGCAGGCCGGACTCGGCCGGCTGGAGGCGACCTCCGCGGCGCTGATCCCGATCCGCAAATCGCAGGCCTGGTGGGAGCTGACACAGGAAGAACGGCGCAGGATCTTCGAGGACAAGTCGCACCACATCGCCGGCAGCCTGCGCTTCCTTCCCGCAATCGCGCGGCAGCTCTATCATTGCCGCGACCTCGGCGAGCCCTTCGATTTTCTCACCTGGTTCGAATTCGCCCCCGCGCACGCCTCGCTGTTTGAGGAGCTGGTGGGGCTGCTGAGGCGAACCGAAGAGTGGACTTACGTCGAGCGCGAGGTCGACGTTCGCGTGGTCAAGGAAGTGCTGTCGGCTTAATGATCGAGGAAGCGGCCTGACTCGATGTGGGGCAGATCGGTGACGGGCCAATTATAGATATAGGTCCAGGCCTTCTCCGCAACGCCGTCCGCGCCTGTCACGTCGATCAGCTTGCGCAGATATTCCGTCGGCTCCGCAAAGCCCTCGCCGCAGGCTTCGTACATGTCGAGTTCGCGCAGCAATTCCTCCGGCACGTGGAGGCGAAACAGCTCGCCATGGACGACCTCGGCGTTGGCGTCCGACAACAGCAATCCCGGATAATGCTTCACCAGAACGAGCCGGCCGCGACAGGTCGCCTCGCCAAGGAAATCCGCGTGGCCCGCGAGCAGCCGCGCCATCGGATGGTCGAAACCGCGCATCAGGGTGCCGTAGACGAAGAGACGATCAGAGGTCATGAGGCTCTATAACCTCTCGCCACCGTCATTGCGAGGAGCCGTTGCGACGAACCTGCAGCAACGGCTCACCCCGCCTTCACAACCTCATCACTCACCACCACGAACTTCTTCAACTCCATCCGGCCAAAGCTGGTCGACAGCGCGACGTCGGCGGCGTCGCGGCCCGTGGCCATCAGGATCCGGCCCCTGCGGGGAATGTTGTGGCGGGCGTCGAAGGTGAACCATTTGCCTGACAGCCAGACCTGAAACCAGCCGGAAAAATCCATCGGGGCCGGATCCGGCGGGATGCCGATGTCGCCCATATAGCCGGTGCAGTAGCGCGCGGGGATGCCCATGCAACGGCAGAAGGCCAGCGCGAGATGGGCGAAGTCGCGGCAGACGCCGGTCTTCTGCTCATAGACGTCGTGCGCCGATTTCATGTGATGGGCGTGCTCGTAGCCGAACGTGACGTGCTTGTGCACGAACTCGGTGATCGCGCAGACACGCGCCCAGCCAGGTTGGGTCTTGGCGAACAGCGACCAGGCGATGTCGGTGAGCTTGTCGGTCTCGCAATAGCGACTCGGCATCAGATAGAGCATCAGCTCGTTCGGCAATTGCTCGATGGGGAATTGCTGCGCGGTCGGCATCACCTCGTCGGGCAGGCCGGTGTCACGCACCAGCGCGCGGCCCTTCAGGGCCACGCCGCCGGCGGGAGCGACGAGGCGGCCGCAGACGTTGCCGAAGCTATCGTGATAGAAGCGGATCGGAACGTCGGGCTCAGCGACCACCGTCTCCTTGCCGATGATGTCGGCCTGCCGCGAGGGGTGGATGTTGAGCATGATCACCATCGGTGTCGGCTGCTCTGCCGCGTAGGTGATCTCGAAGCCGACACTGATTTCCATCTATGAGACTTCTGCCTCCATCTCTTCGTCGCTCTGCTGGTCGTCCGAGACCACCCTGATGTTCACGTCCATGGCCTCGAAGGCATTCCCGGCGCCGATATAGACGCCGTGCAACGGGATCGCCTGGCGCGGATCGCGGGCGACCGCGACGCGAATGAGATCGCGGGTGCCGACGATGCCGTTGGTCGGGTCGAACTCGATCCAGCCCGCACTCGGCAGATAGACCTGCACCCATGCGTGGGTCGATCCGCCGCCGACGTGACGCTGCTCGATATCCTCCGGCACGAAGATGTAGCCGGAGACAAATCGCGCGGCGATGCCGAGGTGGCGCAAAGCTTCGATCATAAACAGCGCATAGTCCCGACAAGTTCCCGTGCCCGACTGCAAAGTATCGAGCGGATGCTGCGTGCCGAGCTCGTGGCGCTTGCGGTATTTGAACTGCTTGCGGATGCCGTGCGTCATGCCGCTCAGGATCTTGAAAGTCGGCGTCGGCGCGTCCTCGTCGAGGAAGCCCCGTGCCCATTCCGCTATCTCGCCGTCGGGATCGGTGTATTGCGGCGTGATGTACTGGACGAGATCGGGGAATTCCTCGTCGTCGTAGACGAAGGGGTAGAAATAGGCGGTATCGTCCGGCGTCAGCGCGAATTCCTCGACCGGGTTGTGCTCGACGGTGACATGCCACTCGAAGCTCAGCGTCTCCGCCCGTTCGTCGAAATTGGCGATCGCGACCGAGTTGCCGAACACGTCGTGAATCCAGTGCAGCGACATCGGCGTGGGCGAGATATCGAGCCTGGAGTCGAGCACACGCAGATCGTGCCCGTCGCGCGGACGCAGCATGATACGGTGTTCGCCGAACGCCACGGGGCGGTTGTAGCGATATTCGGTCTTGTGATGAATCGTCAGCAGCGGCATCGTGAGGCAATCATGGTGATATTGGGGGGATCAATCTATAGCGATTCTGCCCAATTGTGAGGGTGACTGCTCTTTCCATAGGCAATCTGGATGGCTTTAGACACGGCTGACGCGACCGATCAACTGCTGGATGAGGGCGACATTCCGCCGGTGCATGAGGTGAATGCCGGGGGAGCATCACCCTTTCTGCTCACCTCGGACCACTACGGGCGGGTTCTGCCAGGTGCGCTCGGCGATCTCGGCGTCGCCGAGGCCGAGCTGACGCGGCACATCGCCTGGGACATCGGCATCGCCGGTGTCGCCGAACGGCTGGCAAGGATGCTCGACGCACATCTGATCGCGCAGCGCTATTCGCGACTCGTGATCGACTGCAACCGCCCGCCGGGCGCAGCGAGTTCGATTCCGGTCATTTCGGAGGCAACGGCAATCCCGCGCAACGAGGACATTTCGGAGCACGAGCGCGGGGCGCGGCGGCGCGAGATTTTCGAGCCCTATCATCACCGCATCAACGCCGTCATCGACGGCCGGCTGCACGACAAGCGACCGACGGTGCTGGTGTCGCTCCACAGCTTCACGCCGGTCTATGCCGGGGTGGAGCGGCCCTGGCACATCGGCACGCTCTACAACCGCGACACGGTGCTGCCGCACCTTCTGCTGAAACATCTCCGCGCCGAGAGCGATCTCGTCGTCGGCGACAACGAGCCTTATGCGGTGAACGACCTCACCGACTACACCATCCCCGTGCACGGCGAAGCCCGCGGCCTCGTCAACACCGGCATCGAGATCCGCCAGGATCTGATCGCGGATCAGTCCGGCGAGCAGCAATGGGCCGAGCGGCTGGCGCGGATCTTCGCGGAGATCGAGGTGGAGCTGAGGGCGGAGAGAGTGGTCGACTAGCCGCCGCGCGTCGCGACGAACAGCGCCAGCGTGGCGAAGATCGCGGCGAGGCCCCACAGCACCCAGGCCATGCGGCCGTCGCCGCGGGCATCCAGCGTTGCCTCGGCCGGGTTGTCGGGATTGACATGGACCTCGACGGTCGCGCCGTCCTGATAGCGCGACATCAGCTTCCGCAGCATCTCGTCGGACGCCGACGGCGTTCCGGCCGCGGCCCGCGCGCATTCATTGGTGTAGCTGACGTTCTGATAGAGGTAGGTATAGGTCACGCGTTTGCCGAACATCTCGACGCCGCGCGCCTCACCGGGCTCGCTGGCCGCGTGATATTCCTCGATTCCCGACAGCTTGACCGTGCCCGGCACCACCGGCCAGCGCGTCGCCATCGATGCCTGCTTTCGCACGGCAAACCCCATCAGCGCGATGACGAGACCGAATGCGCCGAAGCCGACGACGAGGCCCGCGAGATCAGGCCGTCCGATATGGTGCGCGAGATAAGCATAGCCCTGATTGAACCCGAACGCCGAGCCGAACACGATGGCAAACACGATCACCGTGCCGATGCCGAGACAGCCCCACAGACCCTTGGGCATATCGCGTTCCAGCACGGCCTGATCGGGATGGCGGGGATTGTAATAGACCGTGACGATGCTGCCTGCCGGATATTTCGCGAGTTTTTCGGCGATCTGGAAATTGCCGAGGTCCTCGCCGATGGAGATGCGGTTGTTGCGCAGCTTCCTCCCACCCACCGAATACTCGTAAGTCACATTCGCAAAATTACGGCTCTCGAGGCGAGAGCCGCCCTCGCGATCGTCGTCGAGCACTTTGACGTCGCGCATCTCGGCGACCGAGGTGACGACCTTGCCCGGCGCTTGCAGCCAGCTTCGCGCCTCGCGCACCTGCCAGGTCTTGACGATTGCGGCGACCAGGATGAGTCCGAGCGGTGCAAGCAACATCGCATAGACGAACCAGGGCAGATCGGGCACGGCAAAATCCTTCATCGGCGGCAATGCCCGATTGGACGCATCGCCGCCGACAAAGGTTCAAGCCGGACAAGCTCGAAAGCGGACTACTTCGCCCTGGTCAGCGCCAGCCAGATGCCGCCGCCGATCATGAAGCCGCCGGAGACGCGCGACATCAGACGGGTGCGGCGGGCGGAGAAGAACTTTCGCGCACGCCCGGCCGCGATGGCGTAGAGCGCATCGGTCATCGCCGCAGTGACCATGAAGGTAGCGCCCAGCAGCGCGACCTGCGGGAAGTGGTCGCGGTTCATGTCCATGAACTGCGGAATGAAGGCGCCGAAGAAAATCAGGACCTTCGGGTTCGACAGCAGCACCAGAAAGCCTTGCAGGAAGAACCCGCCGCGCGGCGGCGCCGGCGGCTGATCGACATTGAGCCCTTCGACCGGCGCCCAGATCAGCCTGATTCCGAGCCAGATCAGGTAGGCCGCGCCTGCGAAGCGCACCCAGTCGAACCAGTAGCCCATGGTCGCCATCAGCGAGGTCAGGCCGACCGCGACGATGCCAATGACGATGGCAAGGCCCGCCTGCGCGCCCGCGACATTGGTCAGCGCCGCGCGCGTACCGTGGCGCAGGCCGTTGGCGATGACGAGGGTCACGATCGGCCCCGGCAGCAGCGCCAGCGCAACGCAGGCGGCGACGAAGGCGAGATAGGCTTGCATGGACATCTTGAGAAGGACTCGCTGAGGGCGGTTCGGGGACATTAATGCATGGCGAAGGCGGGAACGGAAGTCACGACCTCGCACTTGACATGCAACCTTTTGGTTGCCTATTATCGCTGCCATGGATGAGGTCTTCAAAGCGCTCGCCGATGCGTCACGACGGTCGCTGCTCGACAGGCTTCACGCCAGGAACGGCCAGACGCTGAACGAACTCTGCGAGGGCCTCGCGATGACGCGCCAGGCGGTGACCAAACACCTTGTCGTTCTGGAAGAGGCCAACTTGGTCACGACGATCAGGCACGGCCGCGAGAAGCTGCACTATCTCAACCCGGTGCCGATCCATCAGATCGGCGAACGCTGGATCAGGAAATTCGAGCGCGGCAAGCTCGCCGCGCTCGGCGAGTTGAAACGCCAGTTGGAGAAGCGCGATGAGTAAGCCGCAATTCGTCTATGTGAGCTATATCGAATCCACGCCGGAAAAACTGTGGGAAGCGCTGACGTCGAGCGAGTTCACAAAGCAATACTGGTTCGGGGCCGAGGTCCGGTCCGACTGGAAGGCCGGCTCCCCCTTCGCGCTGACGCTCGATGGCGAGATCACCGATTCCGGCGAAATCCTCGAGGCCGATCCGCCGCGGCGCCTGTCCTACAGCTTCAAGCACCAGAAGTTCGAAGAGCTCCGCGGCGAGCCGATCTCGCGCGTCGTCTTCACCATCGAACCGTTCGGCTCGCTCGTGCGTTTGACCGTGCTGCATGACGGCTTTGTCGAGGGCGGCAAATACCTCGGCGCCGTATCCAATGGCTGGCCGGCGATCCTGTCCGGGCTCAAGAGCTTGCTTGAGAGGGGCCAAGTGCTCGCCATCCCGCGAGCAGCCCTCAACAAGGGATTCGACGCAACATGAATCTCGAACAGTTCAAGCCGCTGACGGTCTACACCATCTACATCGCCTCGACGCCGGAAGAGGTATGGGAGGCGCTGACATCGGCCGAGTTCAGCCGCAGATACTTCTCCGGCTTTGTGGTGGAGATGGAGCCGAAGCTCGGCGGCAGCTTCATCGTGCGCGCGCCCGACGGTTCCGAACACATCTCCGGCGAGGTGTTCGAATACGACCCGCCAAATAAATTGACGGTAACCTGGGACGTCAACTGGCCCGACCTCGTCGCAAAGCTCGGCACCACGCTCGTCACCTACGAGATCGAGCAAGCCGGCGAAGCCGTCCGCCTCACCATGAGCGAGCGCCACGACCGTCCGCTGAGCGACGATATCCTTTCCGGCGGCCGCACGGGCTGGCCGGCGATCCTGTCCGGGCTCAAGAGCCTGCTCGAGACGGGGAAGGCGCCGCAGATAAAGATGGCGCCGCCAGCGCAGATGCTGGCGGCGTTGAAGGCGATGGGGATCAGGACGCCGTAGCGATTGGAACCTGCGTCTTCATCGCTTCTTCTTCACCGGCGGCTGAATCTCGTCGATCTTGCTGCGGCAATCCCCTTCCGAATCGTACGGGCCCGAGACGAAGGTCCCGCTGACCTTGATCGCGTACCAGCCTGACTCCACGCCGAGCCGGAGCGCTTCGTCTGTCTTGACGTGCCGTGGGGAGAGAGCTTGCATCGGTTGAGCTTGCATCAGGTGCTTTCGGTTGGCGTTCGATCTCATATCGAACCGCGGGGGATCTTTCAGGCATCCGGGCACGAGGTGCGGGGATTGCGCCATTTCACGTCGCGCGCGTGTAATCGTGGCGCCACGTGGGCGCGGAGACGACCGCTCTTTCCGACATTGGCACACCGTGCGCGCAATCACGGCAATTAGCTATCGTTTTCTCGCCCAGGGGCAAATAGCTCGCTGCCGATGCGTCCGGCTCCCTCTAAGCCATCGGCGCCACCAGCCGCCGATAGAGATGCCACGTCGCATGCCCGAGCACCGGCAGCGTCACGATCAGCCCCAGGAAATACGGCAGCGCCGAGACGATCAGCAGGATCACGATCACGGCGGCCCAGCCGATCATCGGCAGCGGGCTCGTCACCACTGCGCGCACGCTCGTGACCATGGCGGTGACGAAATCGACCTCGCGGTCGAGCAGCAGCGGAAACGAGACCACGGTCAGCGAAAACAAAATCAGCGACAGCGCCGCGCCGACGGCATTGCCGATCGCGAGGAACAGCAGGCCCTCGTTGGTCGTCAGAACCACCGTCATGAATTCCTGGAGGCTCGAGAACGAGGCGTGCAGGCCGAGCAGCAGCGCGATCAGGAGCCGCACCTGGTACATCCAGATCACGAACACGAACAGCGTGACGAACGCCATCCAGCCGATCTCGCTGCGTGAGCGTATCGCCGACCAGATCGCAGCAAACGAGACCGGCTCGCCGCGCTCGCGCCGGCGGCTGACTTCGTAGAGGCCGATCGCCACGAACGGGCCGATCAGCGCGAAACCCGCCGCGAGGGGGTAGACCAGATAGACCATGCCGAAGGCGGTGAGGCAGAGCATGATGGCGATACCGCCGGCCGCGTAGAGCCCACCGAAGCAGAGCCCGTAAAGCGGCACCGCCTGGAAATCGCGCAGGCCCTCGACCAGCGCCTCGGCAATGTCGGTCGTCGCAACGGCGCGCACCACCGGATCGACCTTGCCCGAGATGGACATCGGCTCCCTCCTCCTCTACCGGTGCGATCTTCGTCGCACGCGGTTCGAACTCGATAGTAGCGCCCTCGGGCGCCGCGCGCGACTTCAGAATCTTTCCCCATGGGGGGCGTTTCGGCACGATGCCTATGGACTGAGCAGAGGATGGTGCCGCAGATTGTCCGTTCCGACCAGCACGCGCGATGACCAGAGCGGACCACCCGACCGATGAGCTTGCGTACCCGGCTACTGATACTCGTGATCGCGGCCATGCTGGTGCCGGCGAGCCTGGTCGGGCTGCGCTTCGTGCAGAACAGGAGCAGCGAGATCAACGCGGCCCTGGCCAATCTGGCTGCGACGGCCGACGACATCGCCGGCGATCTGGAGGAGAAGATCCAGGGCACCGCCCAGCTTCACTATGGTCTCGCCCGTGCACGCGACCTCGACACGCGCGACAAGGCGGCGTGCTCGGCGTTTCTGTCGGACGTGCGCGAAGAATACCCGCAGTTCACGGGAATCCTGACCATCGATCCGGACGGCAGCCTGTTCTGCGACTCGCTGCGGACCGACCGCACCCTCGATCTGAGGGATCGCGCCTATTTCAAGCAGGTCCAGGGCTTGCACGGCGTCGTCGCGCTTGAGCCGGTGTTCGGCCGCCTGACCGGGATATCGGTGCTCCAGATCGCATACCCGGTGCGATCGGAGGCGGGTGCGCTGAAATTCGTCCTGCTTGCTTCCTTCAACCTCAACAAATTCGCGGAATACCACCACAAGCGACTGCTCACCGATAAGGAGATCCTGCTCACGGACAGCAAGGGGACTGTTCTGGTCGCCCCCAAGGGAGGCGGCTGGAGCGAGCCCGTCGGCGCCTCGATCGCAGGGACCGACCTGTTCCGGTTCGCCGCAAACCCCGATCGTGAGGGGTTTCGGGAGGTGACCGATCGCGAGGGCCGCACCCAGGTCTGGGCCGTCGCCCGCTCGCCTTCGATCCGCAACGCCGGCCTCACCATCATGGTCGGGCGCTCCAAGGACGGACTGGTCGCGGCCGCCAACCGCCGGCTTTACGAGGACATGGCGATCCTCGCCGTCGCCTCGCTGTTGCTTTTGGCCGGAGTCTGGATCCTTGCGACCATGAGCGTCGGGCGCCAGGTCGGACGGCTCGCCACGATGGCGAAAAGGCTCGGGCGCGGCGATCTCGGCGCACGAATTCCGCCCCCTTATCCGCGCGGCGAGCTCGGCGGATTGATGACCCTGCTCAACGGCACCGCCGAGTCGCTCGAGCAGCAACGTGCCGCCATTGCCGACCTCAGCCACAAGCTCAGCCAGTCCCAGAAGATGGAAGCGATGGGCCAGCTCACCGGCGGCGTGGCGCACGATTTCAATAATCTGCTGACCGTCATCCTCGGTAATTCGGAGCATCTTGCCGACAGGCTGGCGGGAGACAAGGAACTGCACCGGATCGCCAGCGACATCGCGACCGCCGCCGAGCGCGGGGCCGACCTGACACGGAGCCTGCTCGCCTTCGCGCGCAAGCAGCCGCTGCGACCGCGAGAGATCGACATCGCCGAGAAGGTCGTCGGCATGGAGCAGTTGTTGCGTCGCTCGCTGGGCGAGCACATCGAGTGCAGCTTCGTGTTCGGTCCGGATCTGTGGTTGACCAGCGTCGATCCCGGCCAGCTGGCAACGGCCCTGCTCAACCTCGTGCTCAACGCGCGCGACGCGATGCCTGACGGCGGCAAGCTGACGGTCGAGGTCCGCAACAACTCGCTCAGTGCGTCCGACCTCGACGTCAACGGCGAGCCGCGGCCAGGCGACTACGTCATGGTGGCCGTGACCGATACCGGCAGCGGCATGACCGGCGAGGTGGCAAGCCGCGCGTTCGAGCCGTTCTTCACCACCAAGGAGGTCGGCAAGGGCACCGGCCTCGGCCTGAGCATGGTCTACGGGTTTGCGCAACAATCCGGCGGGCTCGTGCAGCTGCAGTCCGAACCGGGGCAAGGCAGCGTCGTCAGGCTGTTCTTTCCTCGCATTGCAGCGACGCTGAGCGAGGATCCGCCACGAGCGGAGCGGCTCACCATCCCCGATGGAAGCGAAACCGTTCTCCTGGTCGAGGACGACGACATGGTCCGAGCCTATGTCGCGAGCGAGCTGAAGACGCTCGGCTACCGTGTCATCGCGACATCGAACGGGCCCGCGGCGCTGGACGTGCTGCGCCAGCCCGGAGACATCCATCTGCTGTTCACCGACGTCGTGATGCCCGGCGGCATGTTCGGGCCGGAGCTTGCAAAACAAGCCATCGTCCTGCGGCCCGCTCTCAAGGTGCTGTTCACATCCGGCAACAGCCAGAATTCCGTCAAGACGCCTGACGGGGTCGATGCCCGCATTCTGACAAAGCCGTTCAAGCGGCAGGATCTCGCCGCGATGCTGCGGTCCGCCCTGTCGGCGCCGCCGCGATGAACGACGACCCCACCCCTTCCTACCCCTTGGCCCGCAGCTCGCGCCGCAGCACCTTCCCCGTCGCCGTCATCGGCAGCGTCTCGGCGAACTCCACGAAGCGCGGATATTCGTGGGCGGCGAGCTGCACCTTGACGAACTCCTGGATCTCGCGCGCGAGCTTGTCGCCAGGCGTAAAGCCGGGGCGCAGCACGATCCAGGCCTTGATCGATTCGGTGCGGATCGGATCGGGAATGCCGACCACCGCAGCCATCGCCACCGACGGATGCTTCATCAGCGTGTGCTCGATCTCGGACGGGCCGACACGATAGCCGGCGGTGGTGATGACGTCGTCCTCGCGGCTGACATACCAGAAATAGCCGTCCTCATCCTGCACACCGAGATCGCCGGTCAGCAGGAACTCGCCGGCATATTTCTTCGCCGTCGCCTCGGGATTGCGCCAGTATTCGATCATCGTGCACGGACAGGGTTGACGCACGCCGATGATGCCGCGCTGGCCGCGTGGCTGTTCCTCGCCCTTGTCGTTGACGATGCGGACGTCGAAGCCCGGCGTCGCCTTGCCCATCGAGCCGGGGCGGATCGGAAAGAGGTTCGAGTTGCTGCCGATCACGAGGTTGCATTCGGTCTGGCCGAACACTTCATGCGCATCGATGCCGAAGGTCTCGCGCACCCAGCCGAGCAGTTCGCCGCCGAGGGATTCGCCGCCGGTAAAGATGCTGCGCAGCCTGACACCGGAATGCTTCACGCCGGCCTGCCGCATCAGCTTGAGCGCGGTCGGCGGCAGGAAGACGTTGCGGACGCCGAGATCGGCCATCATCTGCATCGCCGCCTGCGGCTCGAATTTTCGCGCGCGATGACCGACCAGCGGAATGCCGTGATACCAGAACGCGAACAGCCCGTTGACGAGGCCGCCGATCCAGGCCCAGTCCGCCGGCGTCCACATGAGATCGCCGGGGCGCGGCAAAAAGTTGTGACACATCTCGACGTTCGGCAGATGACCGAGCACGACGCGGTGCGCGTGCAGCGCGCCCTTCGGATTGCCTGTCGTGCCCGAGGTGTAAATGATCAGTGCGGGATCGTCGGCCGAGGTGTCGACCCGCGCGAAGTCGGGCGATGCGGCCTTGACTGCATTCCAAAATGATTTCGTACCAGCCGGCGCGCTTTCACCGACGACATAGACGTTCTTCAGGTCCGGCAGGCGATCGCGGATTTTTGCCAGCTTCTCCCAGCCCGCTTCGTCGGTGACGATCGCCTTGGCCTGCGAGTTCGACAGACGGAATTCCAGCGCGTCCTCACCGAACAATGCGAACAGCGGGATCGAGATCATCGCCGAACGGAACGCCGCCATGTGCGCGACCGGCAATTCCAGCGATTGCGACAGGAACACCGCAACGCGGTCGCCGCGCGCGAGGCCGTCGGCCTTCAGCACATTGGCGAAGCGGCGCGACATCTCCGCGACCTCGTCGAAGGAAGTGCGCGTGGTAGCGCCGTTCTCGTCGACATAGACCAGCGCGAGGCGGCCGGTCCCGTCGGCATGGCGGTCGCAGCACGCCTCCGCCATGTTGAAGCGCGCTGGGACGTCCCAGCGGAAATTGCGGTAGAGTTCGTCGTAGGTGGCGGCTTCGGTGAGCATGGTCGTTTCCCGGCAGCGGCGTCATGGCCGGGCTTGTCCCGGCCATCCACGTTCTTGTTTGGCCCTGAGTTTAAGGGCGTGGACGCCCGGGACAAGCCCGGGCATGACGAAGAGAGCGTTTCACCGCACCGTCGCGAAGAACTTCCTGACATCGCGCACGAACAGCTCCGGCTGCTCGAATGCGGCGAAATGACCGCCCTTCCCCATCTCGCTCCAATGCGTGATGCTGGAGAAGTTCGGCTCCATCCAGCGCCGCACCGGCGTGATGATCTCCTTGGGGAACACTGCAACGCCTGTGGGCACGTTGACCTTTGGCGTCGTCCGGCGCTTGCCAAAGCTCTCCCAATACAGCCGCGCCGATGACGTCGCCGTCTCGGTCGTCCAATAGAGCATGACGTTGTCGAGCAGTTCGTCCTTGCTGAAGATGTTCTCGGGATGGCCGTCGCAATCGGTCCAGGCCCAGAATTTTTCCAGGATCCAGGCCGCCTGCCCGCTCGGCGAGTCCGTCAGGCCATAGCCAAGTGTCTGCGGCCGCGTCGATTGCTGCTTTGAATAGCCGGAGTCGAGATCGACATAGTGCTTGAGGCCGGCGAGCGCGCGCTTCTCCTCCGGCGTCGGCTCGCCCTCGACCTTCGGCGCGGCGTTGAAGGCGAGCGTGATGTGGATGCCGGCGCAGTGGTCGGGATCCTGCATGCCGAGCAAGGTCGTCACCGCCGAGCCCCAGTCGCCACCTTGCGCGCCGTAACGCGCGTAGCCGAGACGGTCCATCAGCCCGGCCCAGGTTGCAGCGATGCGATCGACGCCCCAGCCGGTGGTCTTGGGCTTGGCGGAGAACCCGAAACCCGGCAGCGACGGACAGACAACGTGGAAGGCATCCGCGGTATCGCCGCCATGTGCGGCGGGATCGACCAGCGGCGCGATCACCTTCTGGAATTCCACGATTGAGCCGGGCCAGCCATGGGTGATGATCAGCGGCAGCGCCGAAGGCTCCTTCGAGCGCGCATGCAGGAAGTGGATGTCGAGCCCGTCGATCTCGGTGGTGAACTGCTCGAAGCGGTTGAGCTTGGCCTCGCGGGCGCGCCAGTCGTAACCATCAACCCAGTAGGCGCAGATATCCTGAATCCATTTCAGCGGCGCGCCCTGACTCCAGTCATCGACCAGCTCAGCCTCCGGCCAGCGTGTGCGGGCCAAGCGCGATTTGAGGTCGGTGAGGACGTCCTCGCTGACGGCGATGCGGAACGGCTTGATGGCGGTCATCGGTTGCCTCCCCATGTTCTTTTTGTCATTCCGGGGCGCGCCGCTTGGCGCGAGCCCGGAATCCATTTCGCAACAGAGCCCGGCGGCACGATGGATTCTCTGATGCGCAATTGCGCATCATAGTTCACGCTTCGCGTGCCCCGGAATGACGGCCTAGCCCGTCAGCGCGGCCTTCACCAAGCCGCTGGCCTTGCCGAAATCCATCTGGCCAGCGTATTTCGCCCGCAACATTGCGATCACCTTACCCATGTCCTTCATGCCGGCAGCGCCCGTCTCGGCGATCGCGTCCGCGATCGCCTTCTTGACCTCATCGTCCGACATCTGCTTCGGCAGGTACGCCGAGATCACCGCGATCTCCTCGCGCTCCTGCGCGGCGAGCTCGGCGCGGCCGCCCTTTTCGTAGAGCTCGACCGACTCCTGGCGCTGCTTGATCATCTTCTGAAAGACGCCAAGCAGGTCGGCATCGGAGAGCGGGGGCTTGCCGTTGCCGCGGGCTTCGATGTCGGCGTTCTTGATGGTCGAGTTGACCATGCGCAGCGTGGACAGCTTGCGCTCGTCCTTGGCCTTCATGGCCTCCTTGACCGCATTGTTGATGTCGTCGCGCAGCATGATCGTGATCCCTTCGTATATCCGAGGCCTGATCTAGGCCGTTCGCGCCCCCGAGACAACCTGGGTTTGAAGCCATTCGGCCAGCGCTCGCGCCGTCGCCTCGGGCTGTTCCGGCTGCGACAGATGTCCGCAACACTCGAGGATCACCAGCCTCGCGCCGACAATGCCCTCCGCCATCTCCTTCGAGAACGCATTGGGAATGGTGTTGTCCTGATCGCCAGTCAGCACCAGCGTCGGGCATTTGATCGTCGCCAGCGTGGGCCGCGAATCCACCCGCGCGATGATCGCGGTCTGCTGGCGCAAATAGCCTTCCACGCCGACATCCTCGCCCTGCTCATCCACGAGCCGGCGAATGCCGGAATCGTCGCGGCGCGAGTGATGCACCAGTTCGGGAAACATCTCCTCGCGTGCCGCGCGCAGCTCACCGCGTCTCGCCCGCTCCATCAGGCCGCGGCGGCGCGCGGTCGCCTCAGGCGTGTCAGGCCGCGCCTGGGTGTTGATGAGCGCGAGCTTGACGACCCGCTCGGGCGCCTGGCGCATGATCTCGAACGCGATGTAGCCGCCCATGGAATGGCCGGCGAGCGCGAAGCGCGGCGGCGCCTCGCTCAGGACCCGGCGGGCGATCGCCGCCATGCTGTCGTCGCGGATATGGTTGGCGACCATCACTGGGCCGAACCGCCACAACGCCGGGATCACCGGGGCATAAATCCGGGCCGAGGACGCCAGCCCCAGAACCAGCAGGATGGGGACGGTCTGGTCCATTATTGCCTCGCAAGCCCCAGGATTTGCCGGAAATTATTCCGGCCGAGCTTAAGTGCCTGAGACCACCTGTCAAATATGCAAAAACGCATGTGAATCGGCGCATCTGCGCTTTGACGGCGGCGCTCGCGGAGACTATGAAGCGGGCTCATGACACAACATGAAAACGATACCGCCTGGCCGGACCATAAACCGACCGCGCTCCTCGTGCTCGCCGATGGCACGGTGCTCGAAGGCTTCGGTCTTGGCGCCGAAGGCCATGCCGTGGGTGAAGTCTGCTTCAACACGGCGATGACCGGCTATGAGGAGATTCTCACCGACCCCTCCTATGCCGGGCAGCTCATCACCTTCACCTTCCCGCATATCGGCAATGTCGGCACCAACGACGAAGATATCGAGACGGTGAACATGGCCGCGACGCCCGGTGCGCGCGGCGTGATCCTGCGCACCGCGATCACCGATCCCTCGAACTACCGCGCCACCAAGCATCTCGACGCCTGGCTCAAGGCGCGCGGCATCATCGGCCTGTCCGGCATCGACACCCGGGCGCTGACCGCGCTGATCCGTTCGAAGGGCATGCCCAACGCCGTGATCGCGCATTCCAAGACCGGCGAGTTCGACCTGCATGGCCTGAAGGAAGAAGCGCGCGAATGGCCGGGCCTCGAGGGCATGGACCTCGTGCCGATGGTCACCTCCGGCCAGCGCTTTACCTGGGACGAGACGCCCTGGCTATGGGGCAAGGGTTTCGGCCGGCAGGACAAGCCGGAGTTCAACGTCGTCGCCATCGACTACGGCATCAAGCGCAACATTCTGCGCCTGCTCGCCGGCGTCGGCTGCAAGGTGACGGTGGTGCCGGCGACGACCTCGTCGGAGGAGATTTTGGCGATGAAGCCGGACGGCGTGTTCCTGTCGAACGGCCCGGGCGATCCGGCCGCGACCGGCAAATATGCCGTGCCTGTCATCCAGGACGTGATCAACTCGGGCACGCCGACATTCGGTATCTGCCTCGGCCACCAGATGCTCGGCCTCGCCGTCGGCGCGAAGACGAAGAAGATGCATCAGGGCCATCACGGCGCCAATCATCCCGTGAAGGACGAGACCACCGGCAAGGTCGAGATCACCTCGATGAACCACGGCTTTGCCGTGGACGAGCACACGCTGCCGAAGGGCGCGACGCAGACCCACATCTCGCTGTTCGACGGGTCCAATTGCGGCATCCAGCTCGACGGCAAGCCGGTGTTCTCGGTGCAGTACCACCCCGAGGCTTCGCCCGGCCCGCGCGACTCGCACTATCTGTTCCAGCGCTTCGCCGATCTGATGCGGCAGAAGAAGAGCGCGTAAGTCCAAAAGACGCCGGCGGACGAGACCGCCGGCTATGCGTCACGGACGCATGAACATGAAGTCCGTGTCGGGATCGCAATTCTCGGCGGTGAAGCGCAACTCCGCCTGGATGTCGGCAACCGATCTCGTCTCGAGATATTTCGAAATCACGAGGCTGAGCAGGGCGCGGCAGACCGCTTCGTGTCCGAGGCCGGCCGTCTCGGCCTCGTCGACGGCGGCCGAAAAATGACGCTGCGCAACGTCGGATGCGTACATGGCGGTCCCCTCTTCGATCCGGCTTGCGTGCCCCTGAACAGCCGCCTGCGCCTTGATCTCCGTCAAGCCGGCGTGTGGACTGGTGTCCGGAACAAGCGTGCCTGTGCCGTCTTGAGTCCTGGTCAATTGCTACCGGAGCCCTGTCATGTCCGTCGTCTGCGACAAGGCCGAGCCGCTCGCCATCGTGTTTGAGGATGACGGGCTCGTGCCGAACAACGCTCTCCCCTTCCTGGTCTACCAGGGCGCGGTGACGCTCGATCCGAAGCGTCCCGAAGAGACCATCGAAAACCTGTTCGAAGCGAACGGCTGGGGCGGCACGTGGCGCAACGGCGTCTACGACTATCTGCACTACCACGCGACGGTGCATGAAGCGCTCGGCGTCGCGCGCGGGAGTGCGCGGGTCCGCTTCGGCGGCGACAATGGCCGGGAGCTGGAGATCAAGCCCGGCGATGTCGCTATCCTGCCGGCGGGCACGGGACATCAGTGCTTCAGGGCGAGCCGCGATTTCTGCGTGATCGGCGCCTATCCGCCAGGCAGCAAGATGGAGATCACGCGGGCGACGGCGGAGAACCACGCCAGGGCGATGACGACGATTCCGAAGGTCGCGATGCCGCCGGCCGATCCGGTGACGGGGAAGGATGGGGCGTTGATGCGGTTGTGGCGGTAGCTGAAAGCGCAGGCGCTGTGGGGTGGATTAGCGAAGCGTAATCCACCTCTTCCATTTCCGCGGAGACAGACGTGGTGGATTACGCCTGCGGCTAATCCACCCTACGGCAACGTCGCTACGCCTCGTTGCCGCCTTCCTGGCGCGTGGCTTCGAACAGGAACCAGGTGCGGCGCTCGGTCTCGTCGATGAAGTTTTCGAGCAGGCTTGCGCTGGCGACATCGCCGGCGTCGTCGCAGACCTCATGAGCCTTCCGCATCGCCGCGGCGACGTGCTTATTGTCCTGCATCAGCTCGCGCAGCATCTCGCGCGGCGGGACGTAGTCCTCGTCGTTGTCCTTGATGGTCTGGAGCTTTGCCACCTGGCCGATCGACTTCAGCGTCGCGCCGCCGATCTTGCGGACGCGCTCGGCGAGCTGGTCGGTGGTCGCGAAGATCTGGTCGGACTGCTCGTCGAGCAGCAGATGATAGTCGCGGAAATGCCGGCCGCTGACGTGCCAATGGAAATTCTTGGTCTTCAGATAGAGCGCGAAGGCGTCGGCCAGAAGCACGTTGAGCGCCTCGGAAACCTTCTTGACCGCCTGGGGCGACAGATCGGTGGGGGTGTCGAGGTCGGGCGAGACCTTGCTGGGGGCTTTGCTCACGGGAAACCTTCCTGTTAGGACGCAGACATTGACGGCGCGCCGTCGCACCCCTAACGCAGACGGGTAGCGTCGGTTCCAGTGCAGGAACCGTTTGGCCGGGGCCCTCGGATACCATGGACGATTGGATCGATTACTACGACTCCACGCACACGATCTATGTCAGCAAGCTGCATCGCGATTTGCACTTCCAGATCATCGCGCGGGACATCATCGGCTACATCACTTCGCCCGAGGCGACCGTGCTGGACTACGCCTGCGGCGAGGCGCTGTCGGCGAGCCAGGTGGCGGCCGCCTGCGGCAAGCTGATCCTCGCCGAACCCGCGCCAGGCGTGCGCGGCCGGCTGATCGCACGGTTTGCCCCGAACACCAAAATCCGCGTCCGCTCGCTCGACGACGTCCGCAAGATGCAGGACCAGTCGATCGACCTCGTCGTGATGAACTCGGTCGCGCAATACATGACGCCGGAGGAGCTCGATGCCGCGCTCCTCAACGTCCGGCGATTGCTGACCCCGTCGGGCAAGCTGGTGCTCGGCGATATTCTCCAGCCCAATGTCGACATGATCAGGGACGTGATGGCGCTGCTCAGCTTCGGCCTGCGCCACGGCTTCCTGAAGGACGCGCTGATCGGGCTGATCAGCACCGCGCTATCGGACTACCGGCATCTGCGAACGCGCATCGGGCTGCAGCGCTACAGCGAGGACGAGATTACCGGCAAGCTCAAAGCGGCGGGCTTCGCAGCCCAGCGCGCACACACCAATATCGGCCATAATCGCTGGCGCATGACCATCATCGCGCGGCCGCCTCTGGTGCGTTAAGCATAACGACCACCTGAGGTGGCTTGTCGCACCTCGATCGGGCATGATCTCCGCGGCCCGGTGGCGGAAGCGTCTACGCGAGAGCAGTGCATCGCTCTTCATCCTGGTTCAAATCCAGGCCGGGTCTCCACGCTTCGCTCCTGCGGGGCTACGCGCGGCCACGCCGCCCAAACAAAAAATGTCCAGAACAACCCCATGCACAGTAGCCGACGATGGCTGGCATGATGTCCGCTGGATCTTCTGAAGGCCTTGATGCGGCGGGCAAATCAGGGCCCGGCGCGCCATCGTCTCAGGTTTGGTCCGCAGCAACCATTTCGCACTCCGGCAGCAGCTGAAGCCGGTCGGCATCCCTGGCCGCGGAGTTGAGCACGGCATCGAGCAGCCCCGGGAAGCGCGCATCGAGGTCCTCGCGGCGCAGCCGCATGAAGCGGTTGGTGCCGGCCACGCGGGTCTGCATGACGCCGCATTCGCGCAGCTTGGCGAAGTGATAGGCGAGGTTCGACTTGCCGCTGAGCGCGTAAAAGTCGCCGCAGCGCAATTCGCTGCTGACGCGTTCCTGCTGGGCGAGTTGGTAGACGATCGCAAGCCGGATCGGATCACTCAGGCAATCCAGAACCATCGGCAGTTGGATCTGCTCGCGGGTGGGGTGAGGAGGCGTGCGACTCATGGTGCAATTATAACAATACGGCTGGTATGTTCAATAGTTCTTGAACTAATTGACATTAGCGGGCTACCGCCCAATAGTTCAACGATTATTGAACATAGGAATGACGGATCATGAGCGTGTTCTGGCTGGCGGTCGCGGCGTTTGCGATCGGGACGGAGGCCTTCGTCATCGCAGGCTTGTTGCCGACGATCGCGGCCGACCTGCAGATTTCGGTGCCGGCGGCCGGACAGCTGGTCAGCGTCTACGCGCTCACCTATGCCGTGGGGTCGCCGGTCCTCGCGGTGACCCTCAACAATATCGACCGCCGCACCGTGCTGACGCTGGCTTTGTCGGCCTTCATCGCCGGCAATTTCCTGGCGGTGGCCGCCTCCGGGTTTGCACTGCTGATGGCATCGCGGATGCTGATGGCACTCGGCGCCGGCCTGTGCATGCCGACGGCGCTCGGTGTCTCCGTGGCGGTCTCCTCCCCCGAACGGCGCGGCCGCGCCGTGGCGCTGGTCACCTCCGGCCTCACGATCGCAACCGTGATCGGTGTCCCCCTCGGCAATTGGATCGGCAGCCTGTTCGGCTGGCGCGCGACCTTCGCCATGGTCGCCCTGCTCGGCGCAATCGCGATGGCGGGCCTGCTTTTTGGCCTGCCCCGCGGCCTGCCGCGAAATACCGCATCGCTCGCCGAACGGCTGGCCGTGGCGCGCCACGGCAACGTCCTGATCGCGCTGCTCATCACGATCCTATGGGCGCTCGGCGGCTTCACCGTGTTCACCTATTTCGCCGTTCCGCTGCGCGCGCTCGGCTTCGACGCCTCACATATCAGCCTCGCGCTGCTGGTGTTCGGCGCGGCCGCCGCGATCGGGAACATGCTCGGCGGCCTGTTGGCCGACCGGCTCGGCGCCATCGCCACGGCGGCGCTCGGCCTGACCGGCATGGCCAGCGCGCTTTTCCTGCATTCACTGGTGCTGAAATTCCTTCCCGGCCAGGCGCATCATGCGATCCTGGGCCCGATCTTCCTGCAGGGTGTTTCGGGCTGGGCGTTCTATCCGGCCCAGATCGCCAGCATCATCCGGATCGACCCGCAGGCCTCGATGGTCGCGCTCTCGCTCAACGCTTCGGCCATGTATCTCGGCTTTGCGATCGGGGGCGTCCTGGGCGGCGCCGTGCTTGCGGGGTGGAGCCCGACCGATCTCGGCTGGGTCGGCGGATTGAGCGTTTCCGCAGCGCTTCTGGTGCATCTCGCCCGTGGCTGGCAGGCGCGGCCAAAACCCGTCAAAATTGCTGGTTGATGGGCGCTTTTCGGGGTTTCGCCGCCCCGAAAACTGGTCTAAGACCCGTCCGCGCGCGAGGGAGACCACGCGCTCTCGGCCACAGGGGACGCGCAGCAAGCGCGCCCTTTTTTTGTGCCCAAATTCCACTTCGGCGAGAGTTGATGCCCAAACGTACAGACATCACCACCATCCTGATCATCGGCGCCGGCCCCATCGTGATCGGCCAGGCCTGCGAGTTCGACTATTCGGGCACGCAGGCGGTGAAGACGCTGAAGGAAGAGGGCTACCGCATCGTCCTCGTCAATTCCAATCCGGCCACCATCATGACCGACCCGGAATTGGCGGATGCGACCTATATCGAGCCGATCACGCCCGAGATCGTCGCCAAGATCATCGAGAAGGAACGTCACGTCATTCCAGGCGGCTTCGCGCTGCTGCCGACCATGGGCGGCCAGACCGCGCTGAACTGCGCGCTGTCGCTGCGCCGGCAGGGCACGCTGGAAAAGTTCGACGTCGAGATGATCGGCGCCACGGCTGACGCGATCGACAAGGCCGAAGACCGCCAGCTGTTCCGCGAGGCCATGACCAAGATCGGGCTCGAGACGCCAAAGTCGCGGCTCGCCAACGCCTCCGCGCTGAAGAAATCCTTCCGCGACAAACACCAGGCCGAGCGCGAGAAGCTGTCGGGCGCGGCTCTGGAAGAGCACGACCGGCAATGGGCCCTCGGCGAAGGCGACCGCCGCAAGCGCTACCAGGAATATGCGCTGGGACAGGCGATGATGGCGCTGTCCGAGATCGGCCTGCCCGCGATCATCCGACCCTCCTTCACCATGGGCGGCACCGGCGGCGGCATCGCCTACAACAAGGAAGAATTCCTCGACATCATCGAGCGCGGCCTCGACGCGTCCCCGACCAACGAAGTCCTGATCGAGGAATCCGTCCTCGGCTGGAAAGAGTTCGAGATGGAGGTGGTGCGCGACAAGAAGGACAATTGCATCATCGTCTGCTCGATCGAGAATTTCGATCCGATGGGCGTGCACACCGGCGACTCCATCACGGTGGCTCCGGCGCTGCAAGGAATACCAGATCATGCGCGACGCCTCGCTGGCGGTGCTGCGCGAGATCGGCGTCGAGACCGGCGGCTCCAACGTGCAGTTCGGCGTCAATCCCGAAGACGGCCGCATGGTCGTGATCGAGATGAACCCGCGCGTGTCGCGCTCATCCGCCCTGGCGTCGAAGGCGACGGGCTTCCCGATCGCCAAGGTCGCTGCAAAACTCGCGATCGGCTACACGCTCGACGAAATCGCCAACGACATCACCGGCGGCGCGACGCCGGCCTCGTTCGAGCCGACGATCGACTACGTGGTGACCAAGATCCCGCGTTTCGCCTTCGAGAAATTCCCCGGCGCCTCCACCACGCTGACGACATCGATGAAGTCGGTTGGCGAGGTCATGGCGATCGGCCGCACCTTCCAGGAAAGCCTGCAGAAAGCGCTGCGCGGGCTTGAGACGGGCTTGACCGGCCTCGACGAAATCGAGATCGACGGACTCGGCCAGGGCGACGACAAGAACGCGATCCGCGCGGCGCTCGGCACGCCGACGCCGAACCGGCTGCTCCAGGTCGCGCAGGCGATGCGGCTCGGCTGGTCCAACGAGGAGATCTTCAATTCCTGCAAGATCGACCCGTGGTTCCTTGGCGAGATGCGCGGCATCGTCGACATGGAAGAAAAGATCAAGAAGAGCGGCCTCCCCTCCAATGCCTTCGGCATGCGCACGCTGAAGGCCATGGGCTTTTCGGACGCGCGGCTTGCGGTGCTCACGCAGGTCGCGGATGCCGACGTCGCGGCCAAGCGCCACGCGCTGGGCGTCCGCCCGGTATTCAAGCGTATCGACACTTGCGCGGCCGAATTCGCGTCGCCCACGGCCTACATGTACTCGACCTATGAGTCGCCCTTCGCCGGCACCGTCGCGGACGAGAGCCAGCCGTCGGACCGGAAGAAGGTCATCATCCTCGGCGGCGGCCCAAACCGCATCGGCCAGGGCATCGAGTTCGACTATTGCTGCTGTCACGCCTGCTTCGCGCTTGCCGATGCCGGCTACGAGACCATCATGGTCAACTGCAATCCGGAAACGGTGTCGACCGACTACGACACCGCCGACCGGCTCTATTTCGAGCCGCTTACGGCCGAGGACGTGCTGGAGATCATCGCCAAGGAGCGCACCAACGGCACGCTGCATGGCGTGATCGTGCAGTTCGGCGGCCAGACGCCGCTCAAGCTGGCGCGGGCGCTGGAAGCCGCCGACGTGCCGATCCTCGGCACTTCACCCGACGCCATCGACCTTGCCGAAGACCGCGACCGCTTCAAGCGCGTGCTCGACAAGCTCCGCCTCAAGCAGCCCAAAAACGGCATTGCCTATTCGGTCGAGCAGGCCCGCCTGGTCGCGACCGATCTCGGCCTGCCGCTGGTGGTGCGCCCATCCTACGTGCTCGGCGGCCGTGCGATGCAGATCATCCGCGAGGAGAACCAGCTCAGCGACTATCTGCTCGGCACGCTGCCGGAGCTGGTGCCCGCCGACGTCAAGGCGCGCTATCCGAACGACAAGACCGGCCAGATCAACACGGTGCTCGGCAAGAACCCGCTGCTGTTCGACCGTTATCTCTCGGACGCCACCGAAGTCGACGTTGACTGCCTCTCCGACGGCAAGGACACCTTCATCGTCGGCATCATGGAGCACATCGAGGAAGCCGGCATTCACTCCGGCGACAGTGCCTGCTCGCTGCCGCCCTATTCGCTCGACGCCAAGATGATCGAGGAGCTGGAGCGCCAGACCCGCGAGCTCGCGCTCGGCCTCGACGTCGTCGGCCTGATGAACGTGCAATACGCCATCAAGGACGGCGATATCTACGTGCTCGAGGTCAATCCGCGCGCGTCGCGCACGGTGCCCTTCGTCGCCAAGGTGGTCGGCACGCCGGTCGCGAAGATCGCCGCGCGCATCATGGCCGGCGAGAAACTCGCCGACTTCAAGCTGAAGAAGGCGCAGCTCAAGCATGTCGGCGTCAAGGAATCGGTCTTTCCGTTCGCGCGCTTCCCCGGCGTCGACACGGTGCTCGGCCCCGAGATGCGCTCGACCGGCGAGGTCATGGGCATCGACCGCAATTTCGAGGTCGCCTTTGCCAAGAGCCAGCTCGGCGGCGGCACGAGGGTGCCGCGCAAGGGCACGGTGTTCGTCTCGGTGCGCGAGAGCGACAAGACGCGCATCACCGAGGCCGTTCGCGAATTGCATTCGCTCGGCTTCAAGGTGCTGGCGACATCAGGCACGGCGCGTTTCCTGACCGACCAGGGCATCCCGACCGAGAAGGTGAACAAGGTGCTGGAAGGCCGGCCGCACATCGTCGATGCCATCACCAACGGCGACGTCCAGCTCGTCTTCAACACCACCGACGGCCCGCAGGCGCTCGCCGACAGCCGTTCGCTGCGGCGCGCGGCCCTCTTGCATAAAGTGCCGTATTACACCACTCTTTCCGGGGCCGTGGCGGCCGCGCAGGGCATCCGCGCCTATCTGGGCGGGGACCTTGAGGTTCGGACCCTGCAGAGCTACTTTTCGGAAACCTGATCGCTGGCGGCGGCGAAGCTTCCGCTAAGTGACTGGCAATGAAGCCACAATGGCCGGAGGAACTGTCCGGCCATGTGGTTGTTCTGTTCCGGCGCCAGCCCCACATAACGGTTCCGGCGGGCATGTATTCAGCCCCCGGAAGCACTGACGAATCAAGGTTGCCGCGCCCACTGTCTGGTCGGGCGCGCGGCCGAAGGACGAGAGAAGAGATGGAAAAGGTTCCGATGACTGCGGGCGGCTTTGCCGCGCTCGGGGAAGAATTGAAGAAGCGCCAGTCCGAGGACCGTCCGCGCATCATCGAGCACATTGCGGAGGCCCGCTCGCACGGCGACCTCTCGGAGAACGCGGAATATCATGCCGCGAAGGAAGAGCAGTCCCACAATGAGGGCCGCATCGCCGAGCTCGAGGACAAGCTCGCGCGCGCCGACATCATCGATATCTCGAAGCTCTCCGGCGACACCATCAAGTTCGGCGCCACCGTGACGCTGGTCGACGAGGACACCGAGAAGAAGGCGGTGTGGCAGATCGTCGGCGAGGTCGAAGCCGACGCCAAGAAGGGCCGCATTTCCATCACCTCGCCACTCGCGCGCGCGCTGATCGGCAAGAAGAAGGGCTCGACCGTCGAGGTCAACGCACCCGGCGGCGCCAAGGCGTATGAGATCACCAAGGTGGAGTGGCGGTAAGGATTTGCCGCTGCGGGTGATGAGGTTGTGAAAAGGCCGCGCGATGCGCGGCCTTTTTGTTTCGGCGTGCTGCTGCGAGGTGGGCGCTCCCTCACCACGCGTCATTGCGAGCCCCTACCTCCGTCCCTTCACTTCCAGCGGCACGGCGGCCTCGTACTTCGAATTATGCAGCACCAGCGAGGTCCGGACGTTGCGCACATGGGGCGCGGCGGTCAGGTGCGTCACGAAATCCTGGAACGTCGCCATGTCGGGCGCGACGCATTTCAGGATGAAATCGACCTCTCCCGACAGCATCCAGCATTCCCGCACCAGGGGCTCGGCGCGGACGAACTCCTCGAAGGCGCGCAAATCCGCCTCGGCCTGGCTGGACAGGTGCACAGCGGCGAACACGGTGACGTCAAAGCCCAGTTTTCGCGCGTCCAGCAGCCCACGATAGCCGTGGATGTAGCCCTCCTCCTCCAGTGCCCGGACGCGGCGCAGGCACGGCGGGGGCGAAATACCGACCCGCTTGGCTAGCTCGACATTGGTGATTCGACCGTCGGCCTGGATTTCGGTGAGAATCTTCAGGTCGATCTCGTCTAGGTTCCGCGACACGTGACTGGAACTCCTGGCCTTTATGGCGGTATCGGATGGATTTGGTGCAATCCTCATACCCAGTCACGCCCGCCAGCGCAATTTTATTGCGCGTTCACTCCAGCCGACTTTTGTTCCCCGTTGGAAAAATCCGACGAATGGGAATGCAATTCTTGCATAGCTCACCAGAAGGCTTAGATTAGCTCTGATATTTCAGCGCCACCGCGAGGCCTCCGGCTCTTTCCGCAACCGCGCTGCAGTTCCCCGTGACAAAGGCGTCCGTCGAAATGTCCGCTCCTGTTCATGCAAAGGTCGTCATTATTGGCTCCGGGCCCGCTGGCTATACGGCCGCGATCTACGCTGCGCGCGCAATGCTCGAACCGATCCTGATCCAGGGCCGGCCAGCTCACCATCACCACCGACGTCGAGAACTATCCGGGCTTCGCCGACGTGATCCAGGGCCCCTGGCTGATGGAGCAGATGGAGAAGCAGGCGGTCCATGTCGGGACCAAAATCGTCTCCGACCTGGTCATCAAGCTGGACACGACGCAGCGGCCATTCCGCCTCACCTGCGACAGCGGCGACGTCTATCTCGCCGACACCGTCATCCTCGCCACCGGCGCGCAAGCGCGCTGGCTCGGGCTGCCGTCCGAAGCGAAATTCCAGGGCGGCGGCGTCTCGGCCTGCGCCACCTGCGACGGCTTCTTCTATCGCAACAAGGAGGTCGTGGTGGTCGGCGGCGGCAATACCGCGGTCGAGGAAGCCCTGTACCTCACCAATCATGCCTCGCAGGTCACGATCGTGCATCGTCGCGATCACTTCCGCGCCGAACGCATCCTGCAGGAGCGCCTGTTCAAGCACCCGAAGATCAAGGTGATCTGGGACTGCGCCGTCGACGAGATCTGCGGCACCGAGAACCCGAACAAGGTCACCCATGTGCGCCTGAAGAACGTCAAGACCGGCGCGCTCACGGACCTGAAGACCGACGGCGTCTTCATCGCCATCGGCCATGCGCCGGCGACCGAGCTCGTGAAGGACCAGATCAAGCTCAAACCCTCCGGCTATGTCGAGGTCGCCCCGAATTCGACCGCGACCTCCGTGCCCGGCCTGTTCGCCGCCGGCGACGTCGCCGACGAAACCTATCGCCAGGCCGTCACGGCCGCCGGCCTCGGCTGCATGGCAGCCCTCGAGGCCGAACGATTCTTGGCCCTGCGCGCCAGCGAGCGCGCGGCAGCGGAATAAAGATCATGCCTCGAACACGCGACGGATTTACGGATATGGATTGGGACAAGCTGAAGGTGTTTCACGCGGCGGCGGAAGCGGGCAGCTTCACGCATGCGGGCGAGCAGCTCGGCCTGTCGCAATCGGCGGTGTCACGCCAGGTCTCGGCGCTGGAGCAGGAGCTTTCGGTCTCGCTGTTCCACCGCCACGCCCGCGGCCTGATCCTCACCGAGCAGGGCGACCTGCTGTTCCGCACCGCGCATGATGTGTTCATGCAGCTGCAGGCGGCGCGCGCCAAGCTGACCGACAGCCGCGAGCGGCCGAGCGGCGACCTCAAGATCACCACCACGCCCGGCGTCGGCATCAACTGGCTGATCCCGCGGCTCGGCGAATTCACCGCGCTCTATCCCGAGATCCGGATCTCGCTGATCGTCACCGACGAGGAGCTGGACCTGTCGATGCGCGAGGCCGATGTCGCGATCCGCACCCGCAAGCCGACCCAGCCGGATCTCATCCAGCGCAAGCTGTTCGCGATGGGCTTCCACGCCTATTGCTCGCCGGACTACATCAAGCGCTTCGGTACGCCGCGCACGCTGGAAGAGCTCGACGCTCACCGCATCATCACGCTCTCGGACGGCAGCTTCGCGCCGCATCTTCAAAACCGCAACTGGCTGGTCGAGGCCGGCCGCAACGGCTCGGGTCCGCGCGAAGCCTATTTCAAGGTCAACAACATCCTCGGTCTCGTACGCGCCTGCCAGCAGGGCCTCGGCATCGCGGCACTGCCGGACTATTTGATCGAAGAACAGAGCCGGCTCGTACAACTGTTCGGCGAATCGGATTCGATCCAGCTCGACACATACTTCGTCTATCCCGAGGAGCTGAAGACGGTTGCGCGCGTGCAGGTGTTCCGCGACTTCGTGGTGAGCAAGGCGCAGCGCTGGCCTTCCTGATTTCCGCATGTCTGACATGCGGCTTGGACGCTTGCTGCATGGCGCGCGTCAAGCCCATACTGCTTGCACGCGCGCATTTGTCCCCCTCCTCCAGTGGCGCGGGAGTTCAGTAATCCCTCTTGGAAGGTGATTGTGTCGGCCTCACGTGGCCAATACCTTAAGCCGGGCTCGTTCGAGAGCCCGGCTTTTTTTCTGCCGGATTCGGCTTTCGCTTTCCGCGCGTATTGACAGTTTTGGGCATAGCCCGCATCATTTACAAATGATCACGAAGTCGTGCGCAATCGTTTCGAAAAAAGGCCCCCATCCCGGGGCCTCGGATTTTTGCGCGCGCTAATACAGCCTTCGTCATCGCGAGCCAAATCCCGAAAACCCCGCCACCTGGACGGGGTTTTTTCATGTGCCCTCCGTCTCAGGTTTTTACGAGAAGGAGAAGAAACATGACCGGCCTGGAAGATCATTTGCACGGACTGTGGCTGCCACTGGTGACGCCGTTTCGCGACGGACGTCTCGACGAGACGTCGCTGCGGCGGCTGACGCGGCACTACAGCGCACACGCCGTCGACGGTTTTGTCCTCGGGGCGACCTCCGGAGAAGGCATGACGCTACGCGATGCCGAGCTCGAACGCCTGGTTGCAGTGGTGCGCGACGAGATGGCGGCCGGACGGCGCTCCGTTCCGGTCTGCCTGGGACTGTCGGGCGCCGACACCGCGCGGCTGAAGGAGCGGCTTGATGAAACCACGGACTGGCCGATCGATGGATATCTGATCGCGAGCCCCTATTACGTGCGGCCGTCGCAGCGCGGCCTGCTGGCGCATTTCGAGGCGCTGGCCGATCACGCCGCCTGGCCGCTGGCGCTCTACAACATCCCCTACCGGACCTCGGTCAACATCACCAACCAGACCTTGCTGCGGCTCGCCGAGCACCCGAACATCGTCGGGCTGAAGGATTGCGGCGCCAGCCGCGAGCAGTCCATCGCGCTGCTGCGCGACCGCCCGAAGGGTTTTCGCGTGCTGACCGGCGAGGATGCGAATTACTTCGAGGCGCTCGTCGACGGCGCCGACGGCGGCATCGTGCTGTCGGCCCATGTCGAGACCGCGGCGTTTGCGGCCGTGCAAGCCGAGCTGACGCGCGGCAACCATGATGCGGCGCTGGCGCGCTGGCACGAGGTATCCGAGCTGACGCGCCTGTTGTTCACCGAGCCGAGCCCGGCGCCGGCGAAGTATTGGCTGTGGCGCAGCGGCCTGATCGACAGCCCCGAAGTGCGCCTGCCGATGGTGGAAGTCAGCAGCGAGCTTGCCGCCACGATCGATCGCGAGATCGAGCGGCGGATGAAAGTTGCGGCGTAGGCGCGCTTACCCTCCCCTGGACGGACCCTCCAGGGGAGGGTCAGAGCCGCCCTTGGTTAACCCCTCCCCAACAGCCTTCGCAGCCGCCGCATGGCGCGTCCACGTCTCGTTTACGCGACCGCGCCTATCGTTCCCGTTCAAAGTCTTTCAAAGGGGGAATGACCATGGGGCATCGCACCCGGCCTACGGCCGCGAGCCAGTTCGCGCCCGCCGATCTCTTGCAGGGAATTCTGGTCGTGTCGTCATTCGGGTTCTGGGCGGTGATGCTCGGCCTGATCCCGGTGCTGCTGGTTCGGGTCTGGCTCGTCGGCTGACGACAGCCCGCGCGGATGGTTAAACGGAGGTCACAAATGCGCTCAAAATGCGCAGGGGATTGCGACCCGGAATTTTAAAACATCGTGCGTATCGTCCACGCTCATAAGCGAAGAAATCGCGGGGGCGTTTAGTGAATAGTCGGAACGAAGTGGCGTCGCATTACGACGCCGGACAGCAGGCCTATACCACCGAAGAGAGCTTCACCACCGAGGACATCCTCTGGGCCGTCGGCATCTGGTCGGTGATCCTGACGCTGTCGCCGGTGATCGTGTTCTACATGCTGATGGTGGCTTGACTTCATAACACCCTGAAACGCAAAACGCGCGGAGAGCCGCGCGTTCTCGTCCGGGGATTGTTGGTTGAAATTAAGCGGCCTGCTTGTGCATCGCGCCAGATGTCGACGCCGTGCCGCGAATGGCCTTCACCGAACGCTCGATCGCTGCCCACAGCCTTGCGATTTCCTGAGCCGCACGGCTCTCGGCCTGATACTCCCGCGCGCCTTCGCCATGGCTCAGCGCCATCAGCAGGTCGGTACGGTTGGTGATCTGGCCGCCCCACACCGGTGCACGGAATTTGGCAAGCGCCTCGCGGGCGATCGTGACGATCGGGCTTTCGGATTCGTCGCGGCGCGCCGGCGCACCGTTGAGCACGACCGCGTAGGGCTTGCGCGCCGCGCGGCACATCTGAATCGTTTCCTGCACGGCGTTGACGTCGAACACGCCGGGGCGGGCGGGAATCACCACCATCGTCGCATTGCGGATGGCATCGTCGACCACGGCCGACAGGTTCGGCGGCGTGTCGATCAACACCCATTCATAACCGTCGCGCTTGGCAGCGGAGACGATGCCGCTGACCGAGTTCACGGCAGCCTTGATCGGCGGCTCGTTGGTGCCACGCAGCTTGTGCCACAGCGTGAGCGAGCCCTGCGGATCCGCGTCCACGAGCATCACCTGCTTGCTCGCCTTGATCTGCGCGGCGAGATGTGCGGCGAGGGTACTCTTGCCCGAGCCGCCTTTACGCGATGCGAAAACAATAACGTTCATACCCTTGGCCTCCAGATTGACCCCGTGGCCTGAAAATGAATCACCTCTCTGATTCGTGAAAGAAAAATTTATCGTAAGTTGCGTTACGGCCATGAAATAACAAGACGTGTTGGCTTTTGAGTCACACTGCTGCCCGCGACGCAGATACAAACCGCCACGAAACGCCTTTCATCCAGGCATTCATGCGTTTTCCGAGCCGTCTTGCAGGAAAAACCGGGATGCAACCTCCCCGCGCAAACCTGCTCGCGGCTCTCTTCCATCGCATACGTTTGAAATTGTCGCAGGCGTCCGCGCGCGCAGGCGAACAAAAGGAGTCCAGTGGCTGTCGCAAGGCTGATGCCGGGACGTTTCGACACGCGGCGGCCGACACGCAAATGCCCGGACGAGAGCCCGGGCATGACGGAGTTTCAGCGAAGGAACGCGCGTGCTGCGGGCTCAGCTCTCGGTCTTTTTCTTCTTGGTCGCCTTCGGCGCTGGCTTGGTGCTCGTCTTCGTGGTCTTGGGAGCGATGTTGGTCGGCTTGCCGGCGCGGGCTTCGGCCGGCTCCGGGCCCTGGCGGAAGAACACCTTGCACTGCGGCGAGAGCTGCGTCTTCTTCCTGATCATGCAGGCGGTGATGGCATCGACGTTCGGCACGAACTCGCTGCAGAGCCGCATCGCATCGGGCGAGCAGGCCTGCTGCTCCTCCGGCGTGTAGGCGAAGCCGGCGCCGGGCTGGACCAGAACGGCCAGGGCAAGCCCCGAGACGGCAGCAAGAACGGATTTCTGAAAACGGAACGCCGGCATCGATACCCCCTGCATGTCGAGTCGGGGCGGAGTGTGGGTGAACGGCGGTTCGTTGGCAACGCGCGGGAATGCGAAAGGCGCAACGTGTGCGCTCTCGGCAACAGGCGGGGGAGTGCCCTCCAAAACAAAGCGCGAAAACAACCCCATGCACAGTAGCCAAGCCCAGGCGAATGCTGCGAATTCCAGACGCGCCTGCGGATTTTACGAATTTGGCTTTGACACGTCGGGCAAAACAGCGGCATAATGCGATCATCGAGAGTGTGAGGGGTGGCCAGTCCAAGTCCCCGTGAAGCGAGGGGCGCATGGCCACCGTTCTGATCGTCGCGCCGGTGTTCGCCCTGATCGCGGCCGGCTATGCGGCGGTGCTGTTTCGCTTCGTCTCGGAGACCGCGCACAAGGGCATCTCCGAATTCGCCTTCAGCATCGCGATCCCGGCGCTGCTGTTCCGCACCATCGTCGTATCGGAATTCCCCGACGTCAGCCCCTGGCGGATGTGGGGCGCCTATTACGGCGCGCTCGCGATCATCTGGATCGCGGCGCTGGCGATCTCGGCGCTGCTGCGCGAGCGGCGCGAGGACCACGAGGACGGCGTCGTATTCGCGATCGGCTCGGTCTACGGCAACATCGTGATGCTCGGCATTCCGCTTGTGCTCTCGGCGCTGGGCAACGAGGCGGCGGGACCGATGGCGCTGATCCTGTCGGTGAACACGCCGCTGCTCTGGCTCTGCGGCATCCTGCAGATGGAGCTTGTCAGCCGCAAGCAGGGCGGCTCGCCGCTGGCGGTGATCCGCCCCGTGCTCGCGGATCTCGCGCGCAATCCGCTGATGCTGGGGATCGGTTTCGGCGTGGTCTGGCGTTTTACCGGCCTCGGCCTCAACCCCGTCGTCGACAAGACGATCGAACTGCTCGCACAGGCGGGATCGCCAGCGGCGCTGATCGCGCTCGGCATCAATTTGTTCCGGTTCGAGGTTAAGGGCGAGATGTTCAGCGTCGTCGTGATGTGCGCGCTCAAACTGCTGGCGATGCCCGCGGCCGCGTTCGTGCTGGCAAAACTGCTCGGCCTGCCGCCGGTCGCGGCCGGCGTCATCGTGCTGTTCGCGGCGATGCCGACCGGCGCGAACGCGTATATCTTCGCGGTTCAGTACAAGCGGCTGGTGAACCCGGTGTCGGGCGCGGTGGCGCTGGGCACGCTGCTGGCGGCGGTGACGTTGCCGGTGGTGGTGATGGTGGTGGCACGTCTCAACTAGGCCGCCATGCGCGTTCCGCTTCGGCAGGTCGCCATCTGCCGGATCAACGCAATCCCAGGAATGACAGAATTACGCCAACCACGACGACGAGACCGACGATATAGATAATTCCGTTCATTGTTCAGCTCCTCAGCGTTGTCTGTCCCTGCCGCAACTACAAACACCCCGGCGGCCGAAAAGGTCCGCCGTCCCGATTGCCGATTTTTCCCGAATGAAGGAACGAATGGCCCCTCTGCTGCTTCTGAATCCGGGACTGTCTGGAGGAAGAGGGATCGATGAGTGCCTGGCATCAGATCGCGAGTGCGACGACGACGATTGCATTTTCGATTTGCCTGTTCATCGCCTCGCAGATGTACGTGGCGTCCCGCCTGTCCGCCGCAGAACTCTCCACCTCGAACGTCATGAAGCTGCGAAGCGCGGCGTATCGCGTACCCCGCGGTCATTGAGCCGGACCGGCATGCCGCTTGCCATATCGCTGATCGTGGACGGCTATGTGCGACTGGGGGATCGCGAGGCTCTCGAGACGCTGCGCGCCCACCGTGCCCAGATGCTGGAGTCGGCGAGGTCGATCGCCGAAATGGACACCAGCCGGATGATGGCCTCCCTCAAGGAAGAAATCGAGATCATCGATGCAGGATTGTCTCGACTGAAGGCTTGCCGGGAGGAGCAGGAGCGCGTATCCGGCGGGCCCGAGGCAACGCCTCTCAACGACATCGCGCGTGGCGACCCGCATGAGTAATGGCGGGAGATCTACGACCGCATCGCGCCATCCGCACACGACAAGCTGCTCGGTTTGCCTCAGGTCGCAACCGGCGTGATCGTGCTGTTAGCGGCGATACCGACCGGCGAAAGGTAGTGCAGGCATTTTCGCAGTGCGCGCGCTGATGATCAGGTCGTGCACTCGGAAATGAGCGCACAGATCGCCGGTCCCGAGCACTTAACCCGGCACGTGATGTTGACTTAACTCAATGCGAAGCTGGTTGATTGCCTTCAGCTAAATTCTTGAACCGATGAATTGCGCCGAATATTGCGTGAAGGAAGGGTCGCATGCAGAACCTCAAACGCACATTTTGGGGCACGCTCGTTCTTCTGGTGCTGCTGTGGCTGATTGCGGAACCCTCCGTATTTCAGTCCGCCGCGTTCTTTGCTCTTCGCGGAGCGATGGTGCAGTTGAGCGGCATTCTCGCAATCGGATGCATGAGCGTCGCGATGATCCTGGCGCTGCGGCCGCGCTGGCCGGAGTCGTGGTTGGGCGGACTCGATAAGATGTACCGCCTGCACAAATGGTTCGGCATCGCAGCCCTTGTTGTTGCCATCGTCCATTGGCTCTGGGCCAACGGCCCGAAATGGGCAGTCGGCTGGGGTTTGCTGGAGCGACCGGCACGTGGGGCAAGGCGCGCCCTCGAGAATCCCGTCGAAGCGTTTCTTGCGAATCTCCACGGGACGGCGGAGGGCCTGGGCGAATGGGCTTTCTATGCCACCGTGGCACTGGTCGCGCTGGCTCTCATTCAATATTTTCCCTACCGTCTCTTCTACAAAACGCATCGGCTTCTCGCCCTTGCTTATCTGGTGCTGGTCTTTCACAGCATCGTGCTGATCAAGTTCAGCTACTGGACGTCTCCAGTCGGATGGGTGACGGCGGGGCTGCTTGCCGGCGGCACATGGGCGGCGATTCTTGTCCTCTTGCGGCAGGTGGGTGCTGGGCGGCAGGTCAAAGGCAGGATCACATCGCTGCAATATTATCCCGGTGTCACCTCGCTCGAGACCGAAATCGAGGTGCCGCACGGCTGGCCGGGCCACAAGCCGGGCCAGTTCGCCTTCGCCACGTCGGACGCCTCGGAGGGCGCACATCCATACACCATCGCCTCCGGCTGGCACGCTGAGGACCCCAGGATCACCTTCATCACCAAGGAACTGGGCGACCACACCAGGCGCTTGCGCCAGAAGCTCCGCGTTGGGCAGGAAGTGAGGGTGGAAGGACCCTATGGCTGCTTTACCTTCGATGACGAGTGTCCGCACCAGATCTGGATCGGCGGCGGCATCGGCGTCACGCCCTTTGTCGCGCGCATGAAGCACATGGCCATGCAAAAGGGCGCCCGCGATTGGCCTGAGGCGCAGGCGGTGGATCTTTTCCACAGCACCGCCGATGTCGATGAGGAAGCGCTAGGCAAATTGGCGGCCGACGCCAAATCAGCCGATGTCCGCCTGCATCTTCTGATCGATGCTCGCGACGGGCGCCTAACCGGCGAGCGAGTTCGCCAATCCGTACCACGATGGCGCGAGGCCAGCATCTGGTTTTGTGGCCCGACGGGATTCGGCGAAGCGCTGAAACGAGACTTTGCCGCGCATGGCTTTCCCACGAAACACCGATTCCATCAGGAGCTCTTCGCGATGCGGTAAGAGTGATGCCGTCCAACTTAAAATGATCCAGCCGAGCATCTCGATTGGACCTCGTGGATCAGACCAATCGCGGCAGCCAAAACGTCAGCGAACAGTTCCAGCGTCTGATGATTGACAGCGGCATCGTGACGGAAACTCGGCCCGACAGATCGAGGAGCACCGTCATCGCAATTTGATAACCTTCAGGTCATGAGCCTGACGGCTGCCGAAAGGTCTATTGAAAACGCTGGTCCGCGCGCCAGGCCATCTCCCAGAAGTCTGTCTCGAGTCGGGTGGCTTCCCTGAAGATCGCAATCAGTTCCGCCTCGCGGGCCGGCGTGACATAGCGATCGGCGAGATGATCCATGTGCGCCCGCGCTTTGGCAGCGACCTCCTGGTACGGCGCGCCGGCATACTCGGCGATCCAGACGCGATAGGCGTTCGCTGAGGCGTCCGCGAGGGGGAGCGAGGCGAGCCGCGTTGCGATCTCCGCATACCCGATCACGCAGGGGGCAAGCGCCACCTTGAGTGCCAGCAGATCGCCGCGCATGCCCGCATCTAACACGTAGCGCGTATAGGCCAGCATCTCGGCCGCCGGAGCGGCCTGTTCAAGGTCGGCCGGGGACAGCCCCCATTCGGCACAGAGTTTGACATGCAGGTTCATCTCGACATCGAGGATGGCCGACAGGCCGCTAGCTGCTTCACGCATGTCGGCAAGCCGGGGCGACTTGTAGACCGCGAGCGCGTAGGAGCGCGCGAACTCGATGAGGAACAGATAGTCCTGGACGAGATAGTGACGAAACGCGGGCCGTCTGCCAATCCGTTCGTGAAGGGATGCTCGGTGTAGGCCCGCCACTCAACGGATGCTGCTGTCTTGAGACGCTCGAAGAAGGTCACGATGTTTTTCGCCGGGGTTGGTTGTCGATGAAGGTCTTGGCTCGCTACCGATAGCGCATTGGGGACCGAGGAGCTACGGCGACGGCGGACAAAACTGGCTTTGGGCGGCGTTGCGGATGGGCACTCCCCGCGTCGAGAGTTCTGTGCACTTCACCGTAATGGCCTAATTCGGTAACCAATAAATTCCATCAACAATTGTTTCGCCGATGCTAGTGTGACGACATAGCTAAATCAATTTTCGAGAGGCGTTCCGCGATGGCGATTTATGAGAAGCCCACCAAAACGTTGATGCATGAATTTGTCGCTCAAAAATTGAAGCCCGGGCAAGTCTTCGACAAGAAGTACGCGGTGGATTGGTTCAAAGCGAAATACCCGAACATAAGGCCGACCACCGTCCAGATGCATGTGGAAGGTATGGCGGTAAACAGCTCGATCCGGAAGCATCACGCTAACGTCAAACCCGGTTCTGGCCACGATCTCTTCTATAAGGTGGGGCCCGGTAAGTTTCGACTATGGGATAAGGCGACGGACCCCGGGCCGATCTATCGGGACACGATTGGGCCGAACGCCACGTCTCCGTCGGAGGGCTACATCGACGACGCGGACGCGGATGAGCACGTCGAAAATGCGCAGGAATTTGCTTTCGAACGGGACCTGCGAAACTACCTCTCCAAAAATCTCTCTGCCTTAGGGCCCGGACTCAGGGTGTACCAAGACGAGGATTTCTCGGGCGTGGAATTCCCCGTCGGGGGACGCTTCATCGATATTCTCGCCACCGACACCGCTGGGGATTTTGTCGTCATTGAACTTAAGGTTTCACGCGGATACGAGCGGGTCGTCGGACAGATCCTCCGCTATATGGCTTGGGTGAAGAAGCACGTCGCAAATGGCAAAAACGTGAGGGGGATTATCGTTGCGAACGAAGTCTCTGAGGATTTGCATTTGGCGGCATCGCTAGTGCCTAATCTCGTACTTTTCGAATACGCAATCTCGATGAAGGTAACGCCGGTTGCTCCCGCCGAATTGGACGCGCAAACATAAAGCGACGAACTACGGTGACAGTGCAGTCCAGTGCACTAAACTGAAGTCGCCTGACATCGGCCTGACATCGTGGAGTTTCGTGCACTGTCACCGTAACTCCGCGAGGGGGCGCGAGGCGAGCCTTGTTGCGATCTCCGCATACCCGATCACGCAGGGGGCAAGCACCACCTTGAGCGCTAGCAAATCGCCGCGCATTCCGGCGTCGAGCACGTAACGCGTATAGGCCAGCATCTCGGCCGCCGGAGCAGCCTGCTCAAGGTCGGCCGGGGGCAGACCCCATTCGCCATAGAGTTTTACATGCAGGTTCATCTCGACATCGAGGATGGCCGAAAGGCCGCTAGCTGCTTCACGCATGTCGGCAAGCCGGGGCGACTTGTAGACCGCGAGCGCGTAGGCGCGCTACTCGAGGGATGCTGCTGTCTTGAGACGCTCGAAGAAACTCACGATGTTTTTCGCATGGTTTGCTTGCCCATTAACGTCTTTGGCTCGCTACCGATAGCGCATTGCGATTCGAGGAGCTACGGTGACCGCGGACAAATTGGCTTTGCACAGCGTTGCGGATAGGCACTCCCCGCATCGAGAGTTTTGTGCGCTGTCACAGTAATTCCGAACCGATAGCGGCATTAAAGCCACGTTAACCATAAGGCAGCGAGGATCCGCCTATGGCTCCTGATTTGGTCCGAATTGAGTGGGTGGACAGCGGCCAGCCGATACCCGGCTGGCAGTGGCTATCTGAACTCGACAGGCGTCGCCCACACAAATGTGTGTCGGTCGGGTTTCTCGTACAGGATGACGAGCAAACGAAGGTTCTCGCGCCGAACTTGGGAGCAAGCAACGGCGATGACGAATGGGATCAAGCGTCGGGACTGTTTACGATCCCGACCGCTGCTGTGATCAAGATCGAACGACTTACCTCCGCCGCGTCGGCTTCGATGGCGCCTTATTGTCGGGCCGCTGAGTAAGAGCCGAGGCCGCAATCGTCTTGATCTGCTTGTTGGTCAGCGAGCTCGGATTACGAAGCCCCTGCGAAGCGATCGAACCAACGCCTTTGCCAGTACGCTCATTCTTTCCCATTGGAGCAACTCCGATTAATCGCGACTCACCTTGAGCCGCAACCAAGGATATCACGAGGGAGGACCTCCAACCCCCGTAGCAATCCGGGGTCTAAGAGGGAGAAGCTCGTCATCCTCTTGATGTGCGCACAAAGCTGCTTGGTCTGCCTCAATCGCAGCGGGCGTGATCGCGCTCAGTCATCCGCGCTCTACGGTAGAGAGCGCGCACGATCCTAACTCATTGACTTATCACATGGTCGAATGCGGTGCGTAGCTGACGTTAGCTACTAAATCGGCTTACGAATGAGTCCGCGCGCTGATTTTGCAGGCTTCTCAAAGGGGTGCCGGTATAGCGAACGCACAAAAAGTGCTTCCGCGCTCTCCTGCATAGAGCGTGCAAGCAAGCGCGTCGTCATAAACTATTGAATTTGCTGTCATTCATTTTTGTCGCCAATCTTCGTTGCGTGTCAGCCGAACAATGCGGTCAATCACGACGCATCGCTCGACTCCCACACCCAATTGAGGAAACATCATGCGGCATCCCCAACGACTCGACATAAGGTTTCTTGGCACTCAAATCCGAGCTGAAGGCGTTCTTGGAATTCTTGGGGCGATCGTTATCATCGCAGTTGTTATATCAGTCTATTTTAGAACTTGAGCATCCAGATGACGAACACACTAAGTGAACTGATCGAGTCTTACCGCACCGATCGGCAATCTTCTTTTCTCAAGTTGAGCCACGGCGTGCGCGTTAAGCACGAACGTCTACTGTCGCAGATCACGCGTGAACACGGGGCTTGTTCTCTGAGGAGGATTCGTTCTCGCAATCTGTTAGCGTGGCATGAAGGCTGGCTTGGTAATGGCAAGATCGCCAAAGCTCATTCACTTATCAGTCGGCTACGTGTGATATTTCGCTTCGGCGCAATTATTCTTGAAGACAAAGAATGCCGCCGACTGTCCGATGCATTGAGCGAAATGCAATTCGAAAGATCTACTGCACGCAGCACCGCATTATCACCTGAGCAGGCGGAACTAGTCCGAACCAGTGCGCGCGAACATTTCGGCTGGTACTCTATCGCGCTAGCGCAAGCCTTCCAATTTGAACTGCGCCTGAACCAGAAGGCCGTCATAGGAGAATGGGTACCCGCTGGCCATGCTGGCACGGGAAGCGTACGGCGCACAGTCGAAGGGCACGAACAAAGCTGGCAGGGAGGTCTGCTTTGGTCCGATATCGATGAAGAAATCATCCTGCAATCTGTCGATAGGCGCGGACGGGAGTACAGATTTGATTTGAAGGGCACCCCGATGATCATGAAAGAGCTGGCCGTCTATGCCTATACCTCTGTCGACAGACTGACTCGGGCTAACCTTCCTGATCAGGGGCCGCTTGTTATATGCGACACAAATGGATTGCCGTGGTCCCAGGCCGAATTCCGAAGAAAATGGCGCCTGGTTGCGACGCAAGCTGGAATTCCGAAGAACGTTATGAATATGGATAGCGGGAAGATGGCTCCGAGATTGCGCTGAAACTGCACTAATTCATCGGCAGCGGGGGCCCCCCAACAGATCAAAAACGGAGTTTCGTGTGCAGTCCAGCACTGTCCAATTTCGCTGGTACAGTTGGGTGGGCTCGAACCACCGACCTCCTGTTCCACAGACAGGCGCTCTAACCAACTGAGCTACAACTGCATCCTTGCGAGCCGCCTTGGGCGCCTGAACGGGCCGTCGACCTAAGGGGGCTGGACGGGGCGGAAACTAGGTGCAACGGCCGTTTTTGGCAAGGCCGCAAAACCCTGAAATCGCGCCTCGAACAACGTTATTTCCAAAGCAAAA
>LNAP01000598.1_pt1 | contig 39781 bp, 35 predicted proteins | sample 602601 | NCBI WGS metagenome assembly LNAP01 (sample SAMN02440304, study PRJNA202911) | soil metagenome | biome: Subtropical and temperate rainforests or woodlands; isolation source: soil samples (1 kg each in a 20% v/v slurry with milli Q water) were... ... | reverse complement strand
CTGGAGCGGGCGATGGGATTCGAACCCACGACCCCAACCTTGGCAAGGTTGTGCTCTACCCCTGAGCTACGCCCGCACCGCTCCGTGTCCGAAGATCCAGCGGCTTTCGCCGCGGCCCCGAACGGGCCGTCTCTATGCCCCAGGACTGCGAGGAATGCAACGGGCTTTCGCGCTCTTTCTCACAGGCTGATGACAGACCTCTGGACAGCCGCTTTCACGCACGCCGGACGGGCCCGAGTGCTCAGGCCAGCGCCCGCGCCGCGTTGAGCAGGCGGTCCACATCATCCGCGCTGGTGGCGAACGATGTCACCAGCCGCACCACGCCATCGCCCCAGCGGTCGGTGTAGAAGCGGAAGCCTTGGCGCAGCAGACCCTCGATCATCGGCCCCGGCAGGCGGCAGAACAGCATGTTGGCTTCCACCGTGCCGCGCACCTCGACGCCCTCGATCGCGCGCAGGCCCTGATCGAGCCGGGCGGCCATCGCGTTGGCGTGGCGGGCATTCCTGAGCCACAGATCGTCCTCGAGATAGGCGTCCATCTGGGCGGCGAGGAAGCGCATCTTGGAGGTGAGATGCCCGCCCCGCTTGCGGCGGAACGCCAATTCCCCAGCGCGGGCGGGATCGAACAGCACGATGGCCTCGACGCCGAGCGCGCCATTCTTGGTGGCGCCGAACGACAGCACGTCGACGCCGGCCTTCCATGTCATCTCCGCGGGGCTCAACCCAAGCGATGCCACCGCATTGGCGAATCGCGAGCCGTCCATATGCAACGGCAGGCCCGCCTCGCGGCACACCGCACCGATCGCCCGCGTGTGCTCCAGCGAATAGAGCGTGCCGAGCTCGCTCGCCTGGGTGATGGAGACGCAGGCCGGCTGCACCGAGTGCACATCGCCGGCGCCAAGCTTCACTTTCTCGCGCAACGCGTCCGGGTCGATACGGGCCTCAAGGCCAGCCACATGCACCAGCTTGGCGCCGCCGGTGTAGAATTCGGGGGAACCGCACTCGTCATTCTCGATATGGCTCTCGGCATGGCACAGCACGGCGCCCCAGGGTGGGGTGAACGCGCTAAGGCTGAGCGCATTCGCCGCCGTGCCGGTGGAGACGAGGAAAACCGCCACCTCGTGCTCGAACAGCGCGGCGAGCTTGTGCTCGACGCGCGCGCTGATCTCGTCCGCGCCATAGGAAGACGCCGCGCCGTCATTGCAGGCTATGAGGGCTTGGAGGATTTCGGGCGAGGCGCCGGCGACATTGTCGCTGCCGAAGCCGGGTTGGCGCGGCAGGCTATTGGAACGATCAGACACGTAAAATTCCCGAGCTAGTTGGCTTTGGCCCGTTCGCGGGCGTCGTGGACCACGTTCTTGAAGCCCTCATAATCCAGCGCCGCCGCGACCTTGTACGGGCCGACCAGATAGACCGGCGTTCCCGGCAGTTCCAGCGCGTTGGCCTGGTCGTGATTGCGCTTCAGCAGTGCGGCGATCTCCGGGCCCTTGCTCTTCAGATCGGCGGAGAGCCTGGCGAGGTCGATACCTGCTTCCTTCAGCGCAGCGCCGATATTGGCGCTGGAGAGGCTGCGCAGCCCCATCAGCGCCTTGTGGGCCGCCTCATATTTGCCCTGGTACTTCGCCGCCAGCGCCATCTGCGCGCCCACCACGGAGCTCTCGGCAAGGATCGGCCAGTCCTTGTAGACGAGGCGGATATTGCCGTCCTCGGTCACCAGCCTCGAAAGCGCGGGGGAGGCCTTTTTGCAGTAGCCGCAATTGTAGTCGAAGAAGGCGACGATGGTGACGTCGCCCTTCGGATTGCCGCCGGTCGGCGTCGCCGGATCGAACAGCAGCGCCTCGACATCCAGCGGCTGCGCGGCCGGACGCTCGACAGTGGCAAGCGGCGCCGTGAACAGCGTGGCGAGCGAGACACTTGCAAGCGAGACACCTGCGGCGGAACGGAGCAGCGCGCGGCGGTTCATGTGGTCGTCTCCAGGGACGCAGCGCTGTTTCAGGGACGGATGCGAATGCCGTCGAGGATGATGCGCGTGATGTTGGTTGCAGCCTCTTCGGCAAATCGCTCGTCGTCCAGCCCCGTATTGAGCAGCGCGTCGATTTGAACCGCGAAATCCGCGTAATGCTGCGTCGTTGCCCAGATCGAGAAGATCAGATGGTGCGGATCCACCGGCGCCAGCTTGCCGGCCGCGGTCCAGGCTCGGATCATCGTCGCCTTCTCGTCCACCAGCGCCTTGAGCGAGGTGCGAAGCTCCTCCCCCAGCAGCGGGGCGCCCTGGACGATCTCCAGGCAGAACAGCCGCGACGCCTCGGGATTGGTGCGCGAGAACACGATCTTGCGGCGGATGTAGTCGCCGATGCCCTCGATCGGGTCGCTGTCGGGCTGGAGCCCATGCAGCGGCGCCAGCCACTGGTCCAGCAGGCGGCTCAGCACCGCGACATAGACCTCTTCCTTCGAGGCGAAATAATAGAACAGGTTGGTCTTGGAGACCGAGGCGTCCTCGGCGATCTGCTCGACCGTGGTGCCATGCAGGCCGAAGCGCGAGAACAGGCCGAGCGCGGCATCGAGGATGGCGGTGCGCTTGGCCTCGATCTGCTTCAGCCGGCGCGGGGTTTTGGGGTGGGCCGGGCGCGAAGCGAGCGTCGGACGCCCGACCCGTGCGGTCCCCTGTTCCGGCGTCTCTGCCACAGGGCTGTCCGGTGCGGCGCGTGCCAAATGCAATGCTCCCAACCCAATCCCCCCCGGTGACATGCCACGGAAACAGTAGGCCGGGCAATATGGGCTGCCTTGCGAACGCAGGCCCTGCCCGCCGTGCCTGCCCTTGGCCGGTGTTTTCAAACTGGGCTCAGGACCCATTGATTTGGTTTGGCCGATCTGATTCAGGCTCCTGAGGAGTCTGGATATAAGTGACCTGTATTGGCTGACGGACGAGCAGATGGCTCGGATTTCGCCGTTCTTTCCCTTGGCGCACGGCGTGCCACGGGTGGATGATCGCCGGGTGTTGAGCGGGATCATCTTCGTCAACCGCAACGGTCTGCGCTGGCGGGATGCCCCGGAAGCCTATGGACCGCACAAGACGCTGTATAATCGCTGGAAGCGCTGGAGCGAGGCGGGCGTTTTCATCCGGATGATGGAGGGCCTGTCTATCCCACAGGCCGAGCATCGCACGGTTATGATCGACGCAACCTACCTGAAAGCGCACCGCACGGCCTCAAGCCTGCGGGTAAAAAGGGGGACGTCGGGCGACTGATCGGACGCACCAAAGGCGGCATGAACACCAAGCTTCACGCCGTGACTGATGCGAATGGACGCCCGCTCAGCCTGTTCATGACGGCAGGCCAGGTCAGCGACTACACCGGCGCTGCAGCCCTGCTGGACAGTCTACCCAGGGCGCAGTGGCTGCTGGGTGACCGGGGCTATGACGCGGACTGGTTCAGGGACGCCTTGCAGGCCAAGGGGGTCAAACCCTGCATCCCAGGGCGAAAATCCCGCTCCCAGCCCATCCGATATGACAAGCGCCGCTACAAACGACAAAACCGCATCGAGATCATGTTTGGCAGGCTGAAGGACTGGCGGTGCGTCGCCACGCGCTATGATCGCTGTCCGACCGTCTTCATGTCCGCCATAGCCCTCGCGGCAAACGTGCTCTTCTGGATATGAGTCCTGAGCCTAGGTTCGCGCCACCCTCGATCAGCATGTCGGGATCGGCACGAGGCGGGACCGACACGTCAGCAATGCAGCGATGTCGGAAAGACGTATCGAGCCATGTTCGATGTTCGCTGGCACTTTGACACTCCATTCTTGGACGAGTCCGCCAAACGGACCGAATCGGATTGAAAGGGTGAGCTGCGGGCGCCGCGATGGGGGGCGGATAGCGCGAGCGCCCGCAGCTCCGGCTCCGTCGGCGTCCCGAGGGGTTTGCCGCTGGCGGTTCACTTGCGTGCACCGCTCGACATGTATCATCCCTGAGGCCGGTCGACGGAACCTTACGCGGGAGACGATGCTCGTCACCTCCCCGCTATCAGATAACCGACTGAAACACTGTGGTGGCGCGGCTCCTCGGGGGGGGGCGCATCTCAGTTGCCATTGGGCTGAAAGTTTCCCCGCATACTCGTGATCCGAGCTATCGCGCTCAGCACTGGCGACTGACATCCGCATACATCACTGTGCCGTGGGTTCAGCGGCCTTGTCCGACCACTCTGGAGGCGCGCCAACTTTGTCGAGGACCACCCTCGCGAGTCCCGCCGAGCGACCGAAAGCATCACAGGCGGCATATTTCGGCTTGCCGCCGAACCAGGATTGCACTCGCTGGCCGGAGGGTAGCGCAAGGTCCAGAGGTTGCGGCTCTTTGCCGGTGACAAGCATCCGGGAGAACTCATTGCCGAATGTCGAGGCGAGACTATAGGCGTCTCCCACCTCGGAGACGCGAGGGGTGTTCGTGATCGAATTTGCGCCGCGCGACCACACCATAGCTGCTCGCTGAATTCCGTTGCTGTCGACGGCCTCCGCCTCCACTGCAAGACCTCCTAATCCTACCGGAAGGCGTGGAATGCTAACGGGCAGCACAGCGCCACTACCCAGCGTCACGACCGTGGAAACCCCTGCCATAGCCTTGTCGGTGGGCAGCACGTCAGTCACAACAGTCCGGATCTTGAGATCGGCAGGTTGCCCCGGAGAGACGATTTCATATTTGTCACTAAGAGCGACACATAGCTCTCGATCAATCGCTCTTGATACCAGTGCCCGATCCTGCTCTGTCTTAATCCGCAACAAAGCGCTATGCGCATAAGTTGTCGGAATTATACTTGCAGTTTTTGCTACGGATACGGCATTCGCATCGACATAATTTCTCGATTTCGAGAGAGTTCCCTTCTGCTCTCCGAGGTTATTGTATGATGTCAGGGTGCCGGCCTCCTTCAGAGGCACTGAAGCGCATCCGGCAGCCGCCAAAGTTAAGGGCAGCGCGCAGCATACCGCCTTGAGATCAAACATTCTTCCACTGCCCATGCGCCGGAAGCATCATTCCAAGTAATAAATGGCCGTACACGATCTCCTACCCCTCTGTGAGAACGACGATGCAATGCTGGCGGCCAAGGATTGCCGCAGCATTACGTGACGCGTGGAAGGAGGGGCTAGGTCGGCTTGTTGGTCGGGGAAACGGCAATACCCATACCAAAATACCGCTGCATCGGGCTCGATTGCCAGCTTGGTTCAGTTGGAAGCCGTTCGGATACGCTTCCCCGGCGGCGCAGTGCTACACACGCCTTCCCAAAAGCCAGGTGTCCCGTCGGAATCGAACACACCGCGCCGGTCATCGTGATGTCCAGCTTCAAGGCACATCGGTCGATGCGCCCGGCAAGCATCACGACAGGGCATCCGTCAGAGCTGGAGCTTGAACTTTGTTCCGGCCGTCCCGCTTTCGATCGTTACCCGTCCTTGGTGGCTGGATATGATTTGCTTCACGAGAGTCAATCCGAGACCCGCGCCTTTGCTGCGGGGCGTGACGCGATAAAACGGTTCGAACACCAACTCCTGCTGATCAGGCGCTATCCCGCGCCCCTGGTCCGTAACCACGATTTCCCCGTCTGCGGAAACGGAGACGGAGATCGTGCCGGCGTTGCCCCCGTGATCGATCGCGTTGCGCACGACATTGCTAACCGCCCGCGGCAATGCCGTGGGACTTCCTCGTCGTTCGAGTTTCTCCACTTCGCCGTGAAACGAAATCTCGTAACCCGCGGCGATTGCCAGCGGTGCAAGGTCAGCGACGACGGTTCTCGCGATGTCGACGAGATCGACCGTCTCATGGACATCGGTCGCCTGGTCGTTGCGCTCAAAATCAAGGAGCTGTTCAGCAGCCCCGCCGAGACGGGCGACGTCGTCCAACAGACGCCGTCGCTCCTGGCCATCCGACATCCCTTCGATCCGCGTCTGCATGATGGCGATCGGGGTTCTCAATTCGTGCGCGGCATCGACCAGAAAGCGCTGCCTTGCCTGAAACTGCTCTTCCAGGCGCTCAAGTATGCTGTTGAAGGCAACGACCAGCGGGACAACTTCCTTCGGTACATCCTTGACGGGGAGCCGCGACCCGGCGCGGCGCGGATCAATGTCAGGTGCCTTTCGAACCACGGAATTCAGGCCGGCGAGTGCGCGGCGAACGATGCGAGGTACGGTCAGAAACACTGCCGGCAGAGTGATCGCAAGCAGCGGAAAATAGATAGGATAGGTCTTCATCAGCATGGTCAGAAACGTCGCGCTTCTGCTTGTGTTTCCGCCATACATTACTCTGATCTCACCGAGCGTAGTCTCGATGCTGTCGATCGCGGCGGCCTCATCGATATCGGTCGCCCCGCGTATGTCGGCATCCTTTATGAGCCGGACGTAACGCGACATTTCGGCATAAGGCGCCGGAACTTTACCAAATGTGACTGTTGTCCCGTCGGGTGTTCCAACCACAAACCAGAGCTTGTCATTTTCCGACCTGAATGCGCGTAAAGCCGGACTCTCGGTCAAAACAAGCTGCCCTTGTGCATCACGCGTGAGCGCCTCATTGAGCGCGACGGTGAGTTTGTCTTGTAGCCCGACAGTCGGCGATAGTATCATCGCACCATAGACACACAGACCGACAATCACCGCGGCAACCACGGCGGTAAAGACGAGACTGAGTTGCCAGCTGAGCTTCCACCAAAGCGAAGGGTTTGTGTCGCGCATCAGTCTTCCTTCAGGAGATAGCCGACGCCCCGGATGTTATGGATCGCAACGCCAGCTCCGGCATCCAGCAGGCGCTTGCGTAGCCGCGAAATATGAGCGTCGAGCGCGTTCGACTGGATTTCCTCCTCGTAATTGTAGACGGCAGCTTCCAGGACCGAACGAAGGACAGTCTTGCCTTGCCGCTTGGCGAGAGCCGCGAGGACCAGAAGCTCCCGCCGTGGCAAATCGAGAGGAATGGAGTCGATCGTCACGCCCAGATGCAGCGGATCGATAACCATTCGCCCCACCGCGATTTGCGGCTCTGCAAGATTTGACGGGCGGCGCAGGACAGCGCGCAGGCGAGCCATCAGCTCTTCGATCAGAAAGGGCTTTCCCAGATAGTCGTCGGCTCCGACGTCGAGGCCTTCGATCCTCTCCCTAGGTTCGTTACGCGCCGTCAGAACGATGATCGGGGTATCGGCGCCTGTCCTACGCAGCTTCGGGATAAAGCTCAGCCCGTCGCCGTCCGGCAGGCGCCGGTCGAGTAGGATCGCATCGTAGACATGCTGACGCGTCAACTCGTAAGCGTCGGCGAGCAGCATGGTGTGATCGAGGACTACACCTTGCTTGCTCAGCACAGCCGACAGCGCCTCGGCCATCTCCTTTTCGTCCTCGATCAATAGAATTCTCATATATCTCTCGCGCTCATTCCCGCCCTATGCCCATACGACGGTTGCAGCAGCATTGCGAAGCTGCATCGCAGGGTAATGCTGCCGCAATGGTCGATTGCTAGCGATACCGAGAAATGGTTCGCCAAGATGGCATCTGCTCCCCGGCGTCACATTGGCCCGGTAGCTGTCCAAGGCGCGATTCGTTCAGCTCGGTAACAGGCTAAAGGGATTAGGCCTCATGGTGCGAAAATGGATGGGAAGGTGGGCGGCGGCGGCAGCGCTGACCGCAGTACTTTCTGTCGGCCTCGTGTATTTCGATCAGCTAAGGGGCACGTTTGGCGCGAATGCCCGTCAGGCACCAGTCGGGTTCGCACTCGCTCCGGCTCGAGAAGCTCGGCCTCTAGAGCTAGCTGCCGTCGAGGTTGTTGAAGTGGAACCCACGTCGATGGCAGAGCGGTTCCGCGTGAGCGGCGAACTACGCCCGATAAATCGCGTCGTGCTCAAGGCCAAGGCCGCTGGAACGATTACGGGAGTAAACGCCCGTGCCGGACAGGAGGTCAAGGCTGGCGATGTGCTGATCCGTTTCGAGACGGAGGAATTGCGGTCCGCGCTCACACAGCACAACAGCAATCTGGATGCGGCGCGCGCGCAGCTACTCTTCACCGAGCAAACGAGGGATAAAACCGAGCAACTCGTTCAGCGGGGCTTTGCGACCCGGGCAGCATTGGAAAAGGCGCACAGCGAGGTCCTGTCGGCGCGGGCCAATGTCCAGGGGCTCTCCGCGCAGATCGACATAGCACAAACGGCGCTGCGCAATGCTGAGATCAAAGCTCCATTCGACGGTGTTGTCGCGAAGCGTGCCGTCGAACCGGGTGCAGCGGCATCCGCCAACGCCGAGCTGATGACGGTAATCGATACATCGGTGTTGGAGGCGGAGGTGCTCGTCTCGACCCGGGACATCACCCGCCTGAAAATCGGCCAGATCGCCGAACTTCATATCGATGGGCTGGAAGGCCAGGTAGTCAGCGGAATGGTCGACCGGATCAATCCCGTCGCCAATGAGGGCTCACGCTTCGTGCCCGTCTACGTTCATCTGGAGAATCCGGAAGGACGGCTGTGGGGCGGCATGTTTGCGACAGGTGCCATCCTAGTGCGCGAAAGCAAGGACATCCTTGTCCTTCCGTCCACCGCGCTACGCAAGGACGAGGATGGCGAGTTCGTGCTCAAGCTCGATGACGGCAAACTCGTCCGTCAGGCCGTAACGGTCCGGTCACGCTGGGATGGCGGCCGCAATCTGGAAGTAACCGGGATACGTCGCGGCGACGTGATCGTGACTTCTCCGCTCCCCGAATTCAGGCCCGGAGCCGCTGCAGTGGTGGCGCGGGCAGGCTGAGATGTTTCTCACCCGCATCTCCGTCGGCCACCCGGTCTTCACCACCATGATGATGGTGGCTCTGCTGGTGCTTGGCATTTTCTCGTTCCAGCGGCTGGGACTCGACCAATACCCGAATGTCGACGTGCCGATCGTCGTTATCATGACGACCTATCCGGGCGCGGCGCCGGAAACCGTCGAGACCGAGGTGACGCGCCCTATCGAGAACGCCCTCAACGCAATCAGCGGGCTCGACGAAATCACATCGACTTCCTATGAGGGCCGCTCCGTCGTCAGGGCCAGCTTCAAGCTGGAGGTCCAGGGCTCTGCTGCTGCACAGGACGTCCGCGACAAGGTGGCGGTGCTCGAAGCAGGGTTTCCGGACGACGTCGACAAGCCGATCATCTCGCGCTTCAACCCCTCCGACCAACCGATCCTTTCGATCGCGGTGAGTTCGTCGTCACTCGATGTGCCCGAGCTCACCACAATCGCCGACCAGCGTGTCACCCGTCAGCTCACCACCATCTCCGGGGTCGGGCAGGCCACTCTGGTTGGCGGCCGGAAACGGCAGGTCGACATCGAGATTGATGAGACGCGGATGCGCGCGCTCGGCATCGGTGTCGATGAAGTCATCGATACTCTGCGCAGCGGCAACCAGAACCGACCGGCTGGCAGCGTCGTCAGGGGCTTCTCGGAAAGCACCATTCAGGTGCAGGGTCGCATCGATCAGCCTGATGATTTTCTTGAGATGATAGTGGCACGACGAGGCGGCGGCCCGGTCTACTTGCGCGATATTGCAGCGGTTTCCAATGGCGCGGCGGATGCCGAAAGTCTCGCCATCTACAATGGCGAGACGGCGCTCACGATCGATCTCGTCAAGGTTCAGGACGCGAACACCGTGCAGGTGGTCGCCGATGTGCGAAAGCGGCTGGAGCAGCTCAATGCCGAGCTTGCCTCCAAGAATATCCAGCTTCGCGTGGTCACCGACACCTCGACATCGATCCAGGATTCGGTCAGCCAGGTACAGGCAACACTGATCGAAGGCGCCGCGCTCGCCATCGCCATTGTCTTCCTGTTCCTGAATTCCTGGCGCAGCACGGTGATCACCGGCCTGACGCTGCCGATCGCCATGCTCGGCACGCTCGCTGTCATCAGCTTCCTCGGCTTCACGCTCAACACGTTGAGCCTGCTCGCGCTGACGCTGTCGATCGGCATCCTCGTCGACGATGCCATCGTCGTGCGCGAGAACATCACGCGCCATCTCCACATGGGTAAGTCGCATCTTGAGGCCGCTCTCGACGGCACCAACGAGATCGGACTGGCGGTGATGGCGACGACCGCCACCATCGTCGCGGTCTTCCTGCCGGTCGCTTTCATGGAAGGCATTGTCGGCCGGTTCTTTTATGAATTCGGCGTGACGGTCTCGGCCGCGGTGCTGATCTCGCTCTTCGTCGCGTTCACACTCGATCCAATGCTGTCGAGCGTCTGGCATGATCCGGATGCGCATCCCGACGCAAAACGGGGCCGGATCGGTCGCCTGATCGCTCGCTTCGACCATGGCTTCGAGAAACTCGCGGATCGATATCGCCATGTGATCGCCTGGACCCTGCGTCACCGGCTTGTCACCCTGCTGGCAACGATTGGCATTTTTGTTGGCAGCCTGTTCATGGTGCCGCTGGTGGGCACCGAGTTCGTGCCGAATGCCGATGAAGGTCGCTTCCAGATCAACATAACAACGTCGGTTGGCTCCTCGCTCGACTATACGGCCGCGAAGGTCCAACAGGTCGAGAATGCCCTGCGGGAGTTCCCGGAGGTGTCGGCGATCTATTCGACTGTCAATACGGGCAATGCGGTGGGCAAGCACCGGGCCACGGTCCTCGTTCGGCTCGTGCCGTATGAGGACCGTGAGCGGACGCCGGTCATGCTCGCCGACCCGATACGCGAGCGCCTGTCCGTTATCCCGGGGATCGAGATCGCCATCGTGCAGGAGGGGCTCGGCGGCGGCGACAGCCCGATCCGCCTCAGCGTACTTGGCGATGATCGAGCGGTTCTGGAGAGGATTGCGGCCGATCTCGCCGACGACATGCGCCGTATTCCCGGGATGGTCGATGTCACATCCAGTGCCAAGGAAGCGACCTCTGTTCTTTCCGTACGCCTCAAGCGAGAGTCGGCGAGCGATCTGGGCATCGGCGTTTCGGAACTGGCCAGCATGCTCTCCTCTCTGGTCGGTGGCGAGGAGGTCACAAGTTGGACCGATACGCTGGGAGAGAGCTACGAGGTCGTTGTCCGCCTTCCCTACGAGCAACGTTCCGACACGGCGGCGCTCAGCGAGTTGATGACGACGACCGGGCGGACAGACGCGAGCGGCGCGCCGGTCATGGTGCAACTCGATCAGGTGGCGAGGATAAGTGCCGTTCCCGCGGCTTCCGAGATCCGCCGCTTTGACATGTTGCGCGAGGTTCTCGTCTCAGCCGACGTGTCCCGCCGGGCGCTCGGTGATGTCACGAGCGAGTTGCAGGCGCTCATAACGCAACGCGACCTGCCGGACGGCTATCGCATCCGGTTTGGTGGCGAATCCGAGAACATGCAGGAGACGACGGGCCACATGATTACAGCGCTCGCCATGGCGGTGATCTTCATCTACATCGTGCTCGCCTCGCAGTTCGGCAGTTTCGCGCAGCCGCTCGCCATCATGGCGGCACTGCCGCTGTCTCTGGTCGGCGTTCTGCTCGGCCTCATGATCGCCGGCAGCACGATCAACATGTTTTCGCTGATCGGCTTCATCATGCTGATGGGTCTGGTCACCAAGAACGGCATCCTGCTCGTCGATTTCGCGAACAAGGAGCGCCAGCGTGGCCTGTCTCTCAGCGACGCGCTGATCAGCGCCGGCGCCATCCGTTTCCGGCCGATCGTCATGACGACGCTTGCGATGATCTTCGGCATGGTACCGCTTGGCATGGCAGTTAGCGGCGGCGGCGCGCAGCGCGCTCCGATGGCTCACGCGGTGATCGGCGGGCTTATTAGCTCCACCATTCTGACCCTGATTATCGTGCCGGTCATCCTCTCATGCATCGACAGCATAAAGATGCGAGCTACCCGCTGCCTGCCTAAGGTGTCAGGTAGCTGTAGCCAGAAATCAGACGCCGCGATGGCAAACAAAGAGGTTCGCGACACATCGCTTGAGCGCTTGTGAGGCGATTAATCCGTGACCATTCATTGGATCGCCGGAGGCTAGAGTTTCCGGCTTTCTTCACGCGGTGGGCTGGGCGCGCCGCCGGGATTCTGCAGCGAGATCGGGGGCTTGTGGTCAATAGCCCCGTGTGGCCGATCCTCGTTGCGTCACGTGATTTGGTGCGGGTGCCGTGAACGATGAGGGCTGTGCCTGCTATCGTGCCCTGCTTAACCACGGATGCTAGGCGCTTTACGCGCCTTTGGCGTGAAAGGCCCCGCCGGCGCCCCTTTCATGAGGGCAACGCCGATGAGCCCAATCACCGCAGCCCAGAAGGTCAGCCAGAAACCGTCAATATAGGCGAGGACGTATGACTGCTTCTGTATGCTCGCGGCGAGGGTGCTGACGGCGCGCTGATAGCCAAGCGCAGCATCAAGGCTCTGGAATTTCGGGACAAGCGCCCCCAACACCTCGTTGACCTTGTTCCCGCCGTCGATGACATGCTGGCCGAGATAGTGGGAGTGGATCTGCTCGCGGACGCGCAGCCACGTCGCCATCAGCGCCATGCCAATCTGCGTTCCACCCAGGCGAAGGACCTGGATATAGGCTGAAAATGCCGTGACCCGAGCCGGATTCGAGTTGCTGAGAGCGATCAGAATGATCGACACGAAGGTCAGGCCATGGCCTGCCGCCTGCAGCAGAACGACCGGGATGAAGTCTCCCAGTCGCCACTCAGCCGTGAGCGAGGTCCCCCACAAGCTGGCGGCGGCAAATGTCGATAGACCTATGATCAGCACGATGCGGGCATCGATCCGACGTAAAAGGAACACGGCGATAGGTGTCATGACGATCAGAGGCAGAGAACAATAGTAAAAGAGTAAATGGCCTATCTGCTCAGGGCGCAACTGGGCAATCGACGTCAAGAAATTCGGTACCAAGGTGCTGTTGGACACGCTGGACAGCGTGAACATGATGGTCACAAAGAGCATTAATCCGATATTGCGAGACAGCATGACGCTTGCACTTGCCCACGGATCGCGATGAAGCAGCTCATTGACCCAGAAGCACAGAATGAGGAAGCCGCCTCCCGCCAAAGTTGCCACTACGGTTCCCGATTCCAGCCAGTCGAGTCGGTTTCCCTGGTCGAGGCCGATATAGATGAGCATCAAGCCGGAGCCGAACAGAAGCATGCCGCCCCAGTCCGCCTGGACGAGAAGCGAGCGATTCACACGTTCATGAGGCGCGCCCAGCCAGACGAACACGGCCATGAGGGGGGCCACCAGAACGTCCTGCCAGTACATCCATTCCCAGCCGATCGTCTCGACGTAGAATCCGCCCAGAGCAACGCCGGCATTCAGCGTGAATGATGCCCGGAACGCGTAGAGCGCGATCGTGGGAAGCCACCAGGACATTGCGAGATTGCGCAGGATGATGATGAGGGTGGCCGGCACGAACATACCAAGCAGCAGCCCTCGCATGATGTGCAGCAGCACCAACAGGTCGACGTTGCTCGTGAAGGGGATGACCAGAGATATCCCGGCGTACAGCAGGCTCGGAACGCCGAGAAGGCGCCGGACGCCGAATACGGTTGCCAGCCACGCCACGGCAGGCGCGATGAATATCTGGGGGGCGAGTGCCGCGGTCGCGAGCCAGGAGCCTTCGTCAAAGCTGAGCGAGAAGGCCCCGCGCAGATCCGCGAGAGCCACGGTAAACAGGCGGCTGTCGAAGGCCGCGAGAAACGTGCCGAGCATGACGGCCGCGACGGCAAACAGTGGATGATGTGACCTCGCGCCGATCGAAACAGGGCCATCTCGCCGGCCTGCGGGGGAGGCATCCGTCATTGTGGGGCAGCCGTCGCGACGCGTTCAGCGGTCCGGATGGATGCGACCACGGACATTCCGGGAAGCAAACGATCGATGTTGGGCTGATCATGAGCGAGGGCGATGCGCACAGGTATGCGCTGGACCACCTTGGTGAAGTTGCCCGTCGCGTTGTCCGGGGGCAGCAGGGCGAACTGGGAACCGCTCGCCGGAGAGATCCGCTCAACGTGCCCCTCGAAACTGGCCCCCGGCAAACCGTCGACCGTAATGTTCACCGGCTGACCAACGGTAACATTGGCGAGCTGCGTCTCCTTGTAGTTCGCGATGACATAGACGTTCGGTAACGGTACGATTGAGATCAGGCTGGTACCCGCCGAAACATAATTGCCCACCTGCACCATTCGCTCGCCCACCACCCCGTTGATGGGCGCGAGGATTCGCGTGAATCCCAGTTGCAGCGTGGCTGAATCCAGCACGGCCTTGGCCGCCGACACCTGCGCCTGCAACTCACGCCGATTGCCAAAGAGGACGTCGAGTTGGCGGTCTTGCGCCACGACAGCCGCTTCCGTCGCCTTCAAGCTGGCCTGGGCCGCAACATGGGCGGCGAGGGCCTGTTCCGCCTTCTGCTTGGTTCCCGAACCAGTTGGAAGGAGTGCGTCCTGCCTCTCGCGCTCCTGGCGCGTCTCAAGTTCTTTTGCAATGGCTGAAGCCCGCGTCGCCTCAGCCTGCTGGATTGTGGCACGCTGTAATGCGATCTGGTTGTCGACATTGGCAGTCGTAGCGCGAGCTGCTTCGACAGCGGCCTCAGCCTTTTCAACGTCCACTTTATAGGTGGCGGGGTCGATCTCTGCCAAAAGATCCCCAGCCTTCACTGCCTTGAAATCCGTAACGGGCATGTTCACCACCGTACCGGCAATCCGGGTGGCGATCCGGCTGGTTTCCGCTCGTATCTGAGCGTCGTCTGTCGTTTGCACGACAGCGAGTCCAACCCAGCGTTGCCAGTTTGTTGTCGCGTAGCCGACAAACGCCAGCGTTGTGGTCAGAGCCAGAAGCGGTACCAGCAGCCCTTTGACAAGATTGGCAACGGGCGTTCGATGCTGCTTGTGTTGAGCGCCGTGATTTTGAGGGGAGGCATGCCCCTCTTTGCCCGGCACAGGCCGAGTGACTGGCGCGTTCATGATCGGAGCCGTTGAATTTGCGAGCGGATATGCTCATTATATGTAGTATAGCTGATATTCAGTAATCCAACTATCATGTGAACGAGAGGGTGACAAGTGGCAACCAGTCGAGGCGCGGCACCAGAAGACACGGCGCATATCAACGATATGCCCGGCTTCCTCCTTCGGCGCTGCAACCAGATCGCGATGGCCATTTTTCTGGAAGAAACGGCTGGATTCGATCTCACGCCGGCTCAATACGGAGCCTTGATGTTGATCGCCGCTGGGCCCGGGATAGATCAGACAGGCCTTATGGAGCGGTCTGCGCTGGACAGGTCGTCCATCACGAAGTGCGTGGATCGCCTCGAGTTGCGGGGGGCCATTCAGCGTAAAGTTGATCCTGCGGATCGCAGAGTGCGCCGGCTGGTGGCAACTGATGCCGGCGTGGCCCTGTTGCACGCGGTTGAAGCGCACGTCATGCAGAGCCAGACGCGCATCCTGGCGCCGCTGGGAGTTGAGAAAGCCGCCCTCTTTCTGGAGATGCTCAAGGAGTTGGCACTGTTCCACAACGAAGCAAGCCGCGTGCCCGTACGGGAGAGCGTCGACTGATCCCACGCCGGCCAAAAGACCTTAATCCCAGAAGCCGCACATCCTCTGGGTCAACTCAGGTCGCCTTTGGCCGCGCGGTCGACGATCTGGTCCACCGACAACGACTTCATCGTGTCGTTCAACGGCAAGCTCCGGGCGGAGTGCCTGAACACGCACTGGTTCAAGAGCCTTGACGGCGCCCGGGTGAAAATGGAGGCTTCGCGCAGAGACTACATCGAGGTTCGCCCGCATAGCGGGCTCGGCCACAAGGCGCCGATCGAGCTGATGACTTGCTCAGGCACCGAGGTATCGCCCTGAGCATCCAACCCCGGAAATCCTCCAGCCGCGGTCTAAAATCGGAGAGCGTCAGCCTTCCGACGGAGTCCAATTCAAACTGAGGGCATTCCAGGGGGCAACGTCAGCGGCCGCAATGCGCAGGCAATGACGGGGGTGGCAGAGCATGACCAGAATGATGAAGGCCGTCGTGATCCGTGAGCCTGGAGGGCCGGAAGCTCTCAGAATTGAACATATACCGGTCCCGCAGGCCCGTATTGGCCATGTGCTGATCCAAATTGCGGGTTTCGGGGTGAACCGTTCGGAAATGTTCACCAGGCAAGGGCATTCGCCCTCGGTGGTGTTTCCCCGCGTACCGGGCATCGAGGCGGTAGGTGTCGTCGCCCAAGACCCCTCTGGAAGGTTTAGTGAGGGCGAAAAGGTCGTGAGCGTCATGGGAGGCCTCGGACGGGCCTTTGATGGGACCTATGCCGAATACTGCCTAATCCCCTTGGATCAACTGCGAGCGTTCAAGTCCGACCTGCCTTGGTCAACGCTGGCAGCACTGCCCGAGATGATGCAGACGGCCTGGGGATCCCTGTTCTTTGCGTTGGACCTGCAAAAGGGTGAGCGGCTCCTCATTAGAGGTGGGACGACATCGGTCGGTCTGGCGGCTGCCGCACTGGCGCATAGGTTTGGCGCGATTGTAACTTCTACCTCGCGCCGAGCAGAACGCGAGGAGCTATTAAACGGCGCGGGAGCGGACCATGTCATCATTGATGATGGAAAGATTGCGGCCGGTTTGGCTGTGCATCAGCGATTCGACAAAACGCTCGATCTGATTGGAACCACCACGCTTCAGGACAGCCTCAACTGCACCGCCGTCCGAGGAATCGTCTGCATGTCCGGCATCGTCGGCAACCATTGGTCCTTTTCCGACTTCGCACCGATGGATGTCATTCCCAGCAGCGTACGGCTAACGACATATTCGGGGGATGTGGCGGACTTCATGGCGATGCCGTTCGACGCAATCCTGGCACAAGTGGCCGGCGGGGCCCTTCCCGTCCGAATTGGGGCAGTTTTCGGGCTGGACGATATCATCGCAGCGCATCGCCTGATGGATAGCAACGAGGCAGGAGGGAAAATCGTCGTCTTGACCGATTTCGGAGAGGCAAACTCTTGATTGCCTGTAGCAACCTTAAACCATATGTGTCGTGTGGGTGACTACCCACGCAGCGAGGCAGGCGGTATCGTCAGAAACTATTGGTTTCCGCAGCATTCGCATCTGCACTTGTACCCGGCTGGATCATTGCACAGATCCAGTCGAGCGGTACCCGGTAGCGCTCGCGTATCTCTCTGGAGCGGCAGGCTAGGTGGTAGCTGAAAATGCCCGGCACCGAGAGCTCGAACAGCCGCACCAAACTCCCATCAGCCAGATAATCTCGCACGAGCAGCGAACGCGCCATTGCGATTCCCTGACCGGCCAACGCTCCGCGCACTGTCAGCGCGACGTCGTCCAGCATGATCGACTGGCGGGGATACACGATCGGCAACCCGGCCCGTTCAAGCCATAGATTCCACGTCACCCGCGAATGCAGCAGCAGCGGCACCTCGTGCATCCGCTCCAGGCTGATGCCAGGGTACCGGGCGAGGAAAGCGGGGCTACAGACCGGAAACACCTCTTCCTCGACAATCTTCTCGCAGATCATCCCCGGCACGTCGCCGGTGCCATAGACCAGGGCAACGTCGACCTCGTCGGCACAAGTCTCCGAGAGATCGGGAAGGCTGGTTATGCGCAGCCCCGCCCCCTCGAGCCGCTCCGTAAAGTCCGCAAGGCGTGGCATCAGCCAGTGCTCCATGAGCCCGATCTGCACAGCCAGATTGAGCACGGTGGGGCGCGGCGCCGTCTCCTCGTGGGCGACTGCATAGGCCTGGCTCAGATAGTCCAGCGCGCGCCGCGTCTCGGCGGCCAGCGTGCGACCGATCCCGGTCAACGTCATCCGGTTGCCCTGGCGCAGGAACAAAGGCTGCCCGATCGCCTCCTCCAGCCCACGGATCTGGTGGCTGATGGCGCTGTGGGTGATGCAAATCTCGTCGGCCGCCAGCGTGAAGCTACCGAGACGCGCGGCGGCCTCGAAGCAGCGCAACGCCTGCAGGGACGGGAGCGAACGGTAAGGGGTCGACATCGGAAATCAAATTCCCTTTCGGGAGCACATTGACGTCGAGGCATGCGTCCCGGCCACCGGCATGTCAATGGCGCTCACAACGCGTGTGAAAATTGGTCAATTGCGACCGTGACCGCACCTTCCTATGAAACAGGGAAGCAAGGTGGGTTATCCGTCGCCACAGTCGGAAATGCATCGGGTGGACCTGAATAGATCCGCATTCGCGTCCATACAACAAATAAAAATAACAAAAATCCTTGGGAGGATTTCGTGACGATAGAGATAACCAACAATACAACTGCGACTCCGACGACCGCTTGGTACGTGGGCGCCACGAAGGCCCAATGGCAGGTGTTCTGGTCCTCCTATCTGGGCTGGGCGCTCGATATCATGGACCTCCTGCTCTTCGCGATGCTGCTCAGCCACATCAGCGCCGACCTCGGCATGTCGCGCTCGACGGCGGGTATGATCGCCTCGGCGAGCTTGGTGGCGACGGCGTTCGGCGGGCTGATCTTCGGTTTCCTCGCCGATCGCATAGGGCGCACCCGCTCCATGGTGCTGTCCATCCTCTGCTACTCGGTCGGCACGCTGCTGTGCGGCCTGTCGCAGGATGTGACGCAGCTGCTGCTGTTCCGCATCATCGTCGGGCTCGGCGTCGGCGGCGAATGGTCGGCCGGCGCGGCCCTGATCACCGAGACCTGGCCGGCCCGGCATCGCGGCAAGGTCATGGCCTGGGTGCAGAGCGCGTTTGCCTCCGGCTATGCGCTGGCGGCCATCGTGGCGGCGGTGTTCCTGCCGATCGTCGGCTGGCGCGGCGTGTTCTTCTTCGGCATAGCCCCGGCGCTGCTCGCCTTCTGGATCCGCCGCCACACGCCGGAGCCGGAAATCTGGAAGCAGCAGACGGAGCGGCTCTCGCTCGGCGCCACCGTGCGGATGCTCACGCGCGAGCACGGTCGCAGCACGCTGGTCGGCTTCGCCTTCACCGCAGCGGCGATGTGCGGTTACTGGGGCCTGTTCACCTGGATTCCGACCTGGCTTGCGACACCCGTCGCCAATGGCGGCCCGGGCCTCGACCTTGTGAAATCCACCACCTGGATCGTCATCATGCAGGTGGGCGCGGCGTTCGGGTTTGTTTCCTTCGGCTATGTCGCCGACTCGCTCGGCCGCAAGGCGGCGTTCATCATCTACTTCGCGGTCTCCGCCCTGGCGGTGCCGATCTACACGCAGATCTCGACGCCGGCGATGCTGCTGCTGTTCGGACCCGTGGTCGCCTTCTTCGGCACCGGCTTCTACAGCGGCTTCGCGCCCACCTTCGCCGAACTATTCCCGACCAATGTCCGGGCGACTGCTCAGGGCCTCATCTACAATGCCGGCCGCGCCGTCAGCGCGCTTGCCCCCGCCGCGGTCGGCTTCCTGGCGACGAGCTTCGGGCTCAGCGGCGCCCTCGCCTTCACCGCCGGCTTCTTCCTGCTCGCCGGCCTGATCGTCCTTTTCTTCCTACCCGAGACGAAGGGAGCTGCGCTGAAATGAACATTGCGACCAGCACGAGGGTGCCGGAATTCGGCACCGACGCCTGGCTCAGCGCCACCGCGAAGGCCCGTCAGATCGACCTCAGTCATCCGATGCAGAAGGGGATGCCGATCCATCCGGCGCACCCACCCTTCCATATCACGCTCAACAACCGGCATGGCGACGTGCTGCGCTGCTGCGGCCACTCGTCCTCGAACGAGCTGATGGTGACGAGCACGCATTCCTCGACCCATATCGACGCGCTTTGCCACGTGTCCGAACATGGCGCGCTATACGGGAAGCATATCGCGGCGGACGAGCAGCGGGGCACCGACCTGTTCAAGGTGCACGGGGCCGAGACCATCGACCCGATCTTCCGGCGCGGCGTGCTGCTGGACGTGGCGCGGGTGCTGGGCGTCGAGGCGCTGGAGCCGGCCTACGAGATCACGGTTGCCGATCTTGAGGCGGCGCAGGCCGCTTCTGGCACGCAACTGCGCGAAGGCGACATCGCCCTGGTGCGGACGGGCTGGTCGGCTCATTGGTCGGATTCGCCGCGCTATCTCGGTCTCGACTCCGCCGGCGCCCCCGGCCCCGGCGTCGCCGCTGGCCACTGGCTGGCCGAGCGGCGTCCCTTCTCGGTCGGCTCGGACACGTCCGCCTTCGAGGTGATGAACCACCACAACATCACGCTCGAAGTGCACATGATCCTGATCGCCCAGAACGGTATCCACATCATCGAGAATCTTGATCTCGAGGAGTTGAGCGGCGCAGTCGCGGGCGCCTTCGCCTTCGTCGCCCTGCCGGTACGGATCAGCGGCGCCACCGGCTCGCCGATCCGGCCCATCGCCCTCGTCTAACCGCCCCTGGAGACATCCCATGCTGACCGAAGAGGAACGCCGCCGCACGGCGGACGACATCCTGCGCGCCGAGCGCGAGGGCAAGCCGATCGTCCAGCCGAGCCGCTCCTATCCGGCGATGGAGATCGAGGACGCCTACCGCGTCCAGGATTTGTGGGCGCAAGCGCGCATCGCTGCCGGAGCGCGCATGGTTGGCCACAAGATCGGCCTTACGTCGCGCGCCATGCAGATGGCTTCGAAGATGACCGAGCCCGACTATGGCCGCATCCTCGACGACGCGCTGTTCAACGACGGCGCGCAAATACCGGCAAGCCGCTTCATCAAGCCGCGGCTTGAAGTGGAACTCGCCTTCATCATGGGCGAGGATCTCGAGGGGCCGGGCTGCCGGATCTACGACGTGATGCGGGCCACCGAATATGTGGTGCCGGCGCTGGAGATCATCGACTACCGGACCGAGGTGCCGCGCGCCATCGTCGACACCATCGCCGACAATGCCGCCTTCGCCGCCATCGTGGTCGGAGGGCGGGTAATCCGGCCGATGGACGTCGATATCCGATGGGTCGGCGCCACGCTGACCAAGAACGGCCTTATCGAGGAATCCGGCGTCTCTGCCGCCATCATGGGACACCCGGCGGCCGGCATCGCGTGGCTGGTCAACAAGCTGTCCGCCGTCGGCGCGGGGTTGAAGAAAGGCCACATCGTGCTCGCCGGCTCCTTCACTCGCCCGGTCGACATCGCCGCCGGCGACGTCATCACCGCTGACTACGGCCCGGTCGGCGCGATCAGCGTCGCCTTCACCTGAGACATCGACATGGACCTGCCACGCAATCGCTTCAAGCATGCCATCCTCGAGGGCCGTCAGCAGATCGGGCTGTGGTGCACGCTGTCGAGCGCCTTCGGCCTCGAGGTCGTAGCCGATTCCGGCTTCGACTGGCTGCTCCTCGATACCGAACATTCGCCGGCCGACGTGCTGACCGTGCTCGGTCAGCTACAGGCACTGTCCGGTCATGCGGTCGCGCCGGTGGTACGGCCGGCGAGCAACGATCCGGTGCTCATTAAGCGCTATCTCGACATCGGCGTTCAGACGCTGCTCATCCCCTATGTGCAGAATGCCGAGGAGGCGCGCGCCGCCGTCGCCGCCACCCGCTACCCACCAGAGGGTGTACGCGGCGTCTCGGCGTTGACGCGAGCCACCCGTTTCGGCCGGGTGCCGGGCTATGGCCGGCGCGCCGCGGAGGAGATTTGCGTGCTGGTGCAGGTGGAGACCGAGGAGGCGCTCGCCGAAATCGAGGCGATCGCGGCGGTCGACGGCGTCGACGGCGTGTTCGTCGGACCGGGCGACCTTGCCGCCAGCATGGGTCATATCGGCGAACTCGGCCATCCGGCGGTGATCGACGCTGTGACGGGCGCGATCGCTCGCATTTCTGCCGCGGGAAAGCCGGCCGGGGTGCTCACCGCCGACGCGGCGCTGGCATGGCGCTGTATGGAGCTCGGTTCGGTCTTCACCGCCGTCGGGGTTGATGTCGGCCTGCTTGCACGCGCCACGGAGACACTCGCGGCTTCGTTCCGGCCATCGACCTCGGGCTAAGCGCAAGCGCTCTCGTTTGCGAGGCGGCTTTGAAATTGCACCATGATCTGAACGCAGGGTGCGTATCCCAACTGACCCGAGCGCTGCCCACGCTGCCCATCCGCCTCGCATCCGTCCAGGTCCGCACCCCAATGGATGTCTCCCGGGCCCATCTCGAGCCGAGTGCCGTCCTGCATCTCGATGAACCAGCGGCCCGAGAGCGGCACTACCCATTGGAGCGTCGGGCTCGGATGCCATTCCCCCAGCCGGCCGACAGGCAGGACATTGAACCAGACTGCCTTCACCGTGCCGGGAATTCGCGCATCCACATGGGCGCGGCTTCGCCGCCAACGCTCTGCTGGGTAAAACCGTCCAGCCGGGTTCGCTGAATGGTCGAAACCCCGTCTGACCCGATCAGCATCTTTCAGAATGGCGTGGTGGGAGGGTTGCCGGTATCCAGGCCATCGTTTTCGATCACTGGCAATGTGGTCTTCATCATGCTTTCCCGTCAGCCGAAAGATGATCGGCGATCCATTGGTGGACGCTCATGTGTCTGGGCGACCAGTCCCACGCGTGGGTGCGCAGGCTGCGGACGCGACTGTTCGAGGCCAGCGAATAGAATGCTCTCGGGCGACCCCACCTGGCCACTGCCGCCTCGATCGTCATGGATACCGGTCGCCCAGTTCCATCGCGTCGGCGATGGCCTGCGCCATATCGCGGAACGCGGCTTCCCCGCTTTCCACGAACGCGAACGTTCTGGGCGGCGCCTTTTCGAGCGCGAGCAGATAGAGGTCCACTACATCGGCGATGTGGACGGTTGACCAGCGGTTAAGGCCGCGCCCGATATAATGCGCACGCCCGCTTTCGCGCGCCTGGTCGATCAGGAGCGGAAGCTGTACGCTTCTGGCCTTGGGCCCGAGAGCATCGCCGAACACCAGCGCGTTGCACAGGATGACGGACCGGATGCCAGGCGCCGACACAATAGCCTGGTTCAGGGCGACGCGCGCTGCCTTGTCGGCGGTGGGCATCGGCAAATGGTCCTCGTCGAAGACTACTTCGCTCGGTTCGCCGTTCGCGTGGTCGGCGACGATGCTGCTGCCGCTCGTGTGGAGCAATGCCTTGTCGGAGCCGGCAAGCGCCTTCAGCAACGCATCGACGGCATCCCGATCGTCGCTGCTCGCCGCGTTAATGACCGTGTCGGCAGCGCGGGACTCATCGGCCAGCAGGTCGTGGTCGGCCAGCGTGCCGTAGACCGGAACGATACCGAACGCCTCGCATGCCTCGGCCTTTTCGGCCGATCGGACGAGCCCGCGAACCTGATGGCCTCGGCGCACCGCTTCGGCGGCGAATGAGCCGCCGATGAAGCCGCTGGCGCCGGTGACAAATAATCTCATTTCTTATTCCTTGGGACGGGGCGGCGCGGACAGTCCTTCCGATTGAGCTTGCGTCATCCATGCCAGCCATCGGGCATGTGAAGGGAAGGACTGACTTCGGCCATTGTACGCAGATCGCGGGCCTTCGCCGGGGGGCTGCGGACGGGCGTGAAGCATGCGAAAGACCAAACAGAGCACGGTCCCTCAGCCGGCCGCTTGACCTCCGCCGAGTCACAATATCATCCTGTCGACCCCTGCGAATGATGCCAGGGGTCGTTGGCTTCAGATTGGAATGCATAGCCGACTTCGTCGGTATCCGCGGTCAGCTCAGACGATCGGATTGCTGAGTGCTCGTTATGCTGTCGACGACCGTTGGGTCGCCGACAGGAGTTCCATGGGTACCTTGAGGCGTCCCGGGTTTCGGGGTCCCGACCGCAAGGCTTATGTCTTCGGTAGCGCGTAAGCGATGATGTAGTCGCCATAGTCCGGAGCTGCGCGCGAGCCATGCGCGGTGACGACCACATATTGCCTGCCATCCTCGGGCGAGACGAACACCAGCGGAGTGGAGCCGCCTCCGACCGGAAGCGGGCTTTTCCAGATGACCTCGCCGGTGAGCACGTCAAGCGCACGAAGATAGTAGTCAGAGGTCGCCGAGAAGAAGACGAGACCGGAGGCCGTCGGAACCGCCCCGCCGAGGGTCGGCATGCCAAGCTCGATCGGCAGGTGGGTCTTGATGCCCAGCGGACCGAATTGTTCGGGCGTGCCGAGAGAGCGGTGCCACAACATCTTCCGGGTCTTCATGTCGATCGCGCCCATGGTGCCGAAAGGCGGGGTCGTGCAAGGCACCCCGAGGAAGGATTCGACCATCGCGCGCTCGGCCCCATAGGGCGTCTCGTTCATCGGCACGACGCCGCCGGTGCTGGGGGACTTTTTCCCGGTGGCCCTGGTGCGCGCGATTTCATTCTCGCGGGACAGGAGCCGGCCCTTCATCATGATGCGCATATCGTTGACGATCATGATGTCGTGCTGCTTGTCGATGGCCTGGCCGCCCCAATTGGTCGTCCCATACCAGGACGGGTTCTGCAGATACCAGTCCAGTTGTGGCGGCGTGTAGTCACCTGCGTTGGTGAGGCTTTTGAACTCGATCCGGCAACTCAACTGGTCGATGGGAGTGATGCCCCACATCGTCGCCTCTGTCAGAACCGCATCGCGCATCGACGGCATGCCAACCGAATAGGGTTGCGTCGGCGAGAGCTTTTCGCCTGGAACCTGCCCATTGGTCGGCACAGGGCGTTCTTCAACCTGGGTGATCGGCTTGCCGGTGCGGCGATCCAGCACGTAGATCTCGCCGTTTTTGCTCGCCTGGATGAGGGCGGGAATTCGACCGCCCTTGCCATCAGGCATGTCGTAAAGCACCGGCTTTGAGGGAAGGTCCAGATCCCAGACATCGTGGTGGACGAGCTGGAAAGTCCAGCGCTCCTGTCCTGTGGTCGCATCCAGCGCAACAACTGAGGTGCTGACCCGCTCGGTTGCCTCGGACCGCTGCCCACCGAACAGATCGGGCGTGCCGCCTCCGGTGGGCAGATATACCATATTCAGCTCAGGGTCATAGCTTGGCGTTGCCCACATGTTCGGCGTGCTGCGGGTGTAGAACTCTCCATCTGCGGGAGGATTGGGTCGTCCTGGACGACCGACATCCCAGGCCCAGGCGAGTTGCCCCGTGACCGCATCGAAGGCGCGCACGAGGCCGGACGGCTCGTCGGTGGACTGGTTGTCCATGACCCAGCCGCCGACAATCAGGTTCTTGCCGGCCAGCAGTGGGCCGGAGGTCGGATTGTAGAAACCGGGGATCACCTTACCCATGCCGACGGCGAGAAAGACCGTTCCGTTTTCACCGAAGTCCGGTACGGGTTCTCCGGTCGCCGCATCAAGCGCGATCAGCCGCATGTCACCGGTCGTGACATAGAGGCGCTTCTTGCCTGGCACATCGTCGGCCAGCCCCGGCACCTCGTAATAGGCGAGGGAACGGCATCGCATCCAGCCCGCGGCATCGCCGGGGTTCACTCCCGGGTCGAAGTGCCAGAGGCGCTCACCCGTGTCCCCTCGCACGGCGAAGACCTGATTTGTGGGGGTGCAGGGATAGAGCGTATTGCCGATCTGCAAGGGCGTGTTCTGGTTCTCACGCCCGTTTCCCGAGATGTCGCCGGTACGGAACGTCCAGGCAACGGTCAAGTTCTTGACGTTATCCCGCGTGATCTGGTCGAACGGAGCGAACTGTTCTCCAGAAGTGGTGCGCCCGAAGCCGACCCAATTGCCCGGCTCGGCATTAGGTTCGTAGTCGGCGGCCACGGCCGGCGCATAGGTCGGTTTGACGAGCCAGATCGGGCGGAAGGCGCCGATGAACGTGGCGATCAGCGCAATCGCCGCAACGCCGGCCACGCCGTAGGAGATCTGACGGACACGCTTCAGCGTCCGGGCGCTCGGCTGAAAAGGCACCCAAAGCGCGATCAGCAAGCCGATAACCGCAAGCATGCCGAGCCGGGACGCAAGCGGCCAGAATTGCAATCCGGCTTCCCATAGAGCCCAAGCCACGGTCAAAGCATAGAAGATCGCATAAAGATAGGCTCCGCGCAGGTCCGCGCGATACAGCAGGATCGCGGTAACGACCAGCGCGATGCCGGCGGGCAGATAGTAGAGCGATCCACCCAGGGCGATTAGTCTAATTCCACCATAAATAAAATAGCCACCAAGGACAAGCAGTATAACGCTCATAATGAGTGTATATACCTTAGTGATTATGTTGGTTCTGGCGAGATTGGTCTCAGAAGCTGATGGCAAAATTTCTCTCCTTGGTTCTGAAAGAAGCGCGTGCGGCTTTCCTCATATCGCGGCGCAGAAGTCCTGAGGTGAGTGCAGATCGCGCCACTGAAGGAGATTGCGTCGTCGCAGCTTTGCGAATGCCCGTTATCCGGGCCGGTCGGGGAAGCGACCTTTCTGAAGGCTGAGGTAGCCACGGCGTTCCTGATCTGTCTGTCTTTACCGATCAGCTTCTTGCGTGCGCCCTCATTCGGCACCGCGGCTCGCACTGCCAAGGGTGCCGGATCGTCGGCACCAAAGCGCGCGAGCCCGCGTTTCTGGCTTCCACCAGTCACGCCAATTGCCGCAACGTGATGAGGACCGGCGGCTCACTCAGTAACTCGTCGAACGAAGCCGCAAGTTTTCTAAACGGAGCAGCGGACGCATGCGCCTCCAGTGCCGCTAAGCTTTCCCATGTTTCCAGCATCACAATGGCATTTGGATCATTGCGATCGACATACATCGCATAAGTGATGCTGCCCGGTTCCTTTTTCACATCGAGAATAATGCTCTTGATGAGAGCAGAGAGGTCTTCAACTCTACCAGGTCGTTCCCTGAGAGTTCCAACAAGTTGGACGTGACCAGTGTCTGCTTTGGGCATAGGCAATTCCCCTCTGTACGTAATTGCGTCTGTATGACGCATCGGACAGATTCAGATATTTGCTAGTCCCGGGGTGTTTCAGCGTAAATGCTCTGAAATTCTACTCAGAGTTTCCCTCTGATCTACTATCGGACGGTTTCGGGACCCCACCTTGCAGGATCGCTGTGCGAAGCGATGCAAGACCGTATGCCCGCCGCTGTTGTGGTCCGCTCGTCCTACAATGCGTGGTGTGAATAGCTCTCGTTTGCAGTCGGATGCACGGGGCTCGTTCAATAATAATTACCTTGCCGCGTGCGCTCGCGTGTCTCGCCAAATCTCGGAGAATAGGGCGCGCGGCGCACGTCTTCGAATTGATCCGGGCCCCGCTGGGCATGGGCATACTGACGGGCAAGTTCGATGAGGGCTGCGCCATGCCCAAGGACGATATCCGCTCCGGTCTTCGCGACTGGGCTCAATAGTTTAAAGGTTTAGATGATCTGCTCGTCCCCCGGAGGCCAGTTCGCTGGGTTGCCAAAGCGACGGGCCAGCGCAATCGGGTGCATTAATTCTTCAGGAAACTGCAGATCTAACGCGCGATGCCCAGCCTGACGGCAAGATGCCAGATCGGCTCGATGAGCAGGTTCGACAGCATCACTCGTACGAGATGAAAACCGAGCACCAGCGCGACCGGTGCGTCGAGGGCGCGGGCCGTCAACGACATTTCCGGCATGCCGCCCGGAGCCATGCCAAGGATGACTGCGGCCGTCGGTAGACCCGTGAGCCAGGCCACGAGGAAGGCCAGCGCCGCCAGCGCCACGGCGAGCGCAACGGTCGATACCACGGAGGCGACGAGCAGGTGCCAGGAGCGCAGCAGAAAGCCACGCGTCAGCCGGATACCGAGCGAGGCGCCGAGAACCACCTGCGACGCGTCGATCATGCCCACCGGCACGCCCGAGGGCAGAAGATCATAGGCCGAGAACGCAACCGCCATGAAGCACGGCATGATCAGCCAAGGATTGGTGAGGCGCACCATCTTGCCGAGCCGTGCGCAAAGGAAGCCGGCGGCGATCATGCCGGTGAGCGCGATGAGATGGATGTCCGGATTGACCGAGTTCATCGGGAACTCGCCATGCTGGGATATGCCCGACAGGGCGAGCAGCGGCGGGATGGTCAGCACGACAACAACCAGCCGGATCGACTGCGTGAAGGTGACGGTGGCGACGTCGGCTCCGACACGCTCGGCCTGGATCGCCATGACGATCACCCCACCAGGCACGGCACAGTAATAGCCGGTCTTCAGATCGGTGCCGGCGAGCCACGCGAAGAGCCGGCTGAAAACGACCCCGATGCAGATCGTCAGGACACCGGCCATAGCGACAACCGGCAGCGCGGAGGCGACCGCAGAGAGAATGGTCGAGGTGAAGCTCTGGCCGAGGCCGAGACCGAGGACGATGAGGGCGAGCGGGCGAACGCCAGGCCAGATGAGGCCAGGCGTGAGCCACACCTGCAGCGCGCAGGAAATCATTGCGCCGATCATCCAGGGCAAGGGGAAGTGCAGTAGGCTGGCAATGAGGCCGCCGAGGGCTCCGACCACCAGCGTCGTTGCGCCGCGCGCGGCCTTCGTCATCAGTTCCCTGCGCCGTTCGCGGCGCGGGGACACGGCGAATTCCTTGTCGAGGAAATCGGTCACGCAAATCTCCCGCAGGCGAGCGCGAGGCGCTCGCCTGTTCTGTACGCAGTACAAGGACGATGGGGCGGTAAGCTGCGCGTCAGCCCAGTTCGACGAGCGTGTCGTCGAGCAGCGACTTCACGCGGCCGACGAGATCGGCGATCTCGGCTTCGGTGATGATCAGCGCCGGGGAGAAGGCGAGACGGTTGCCGACATGGCGCAGGATGAGGCCGTGCTTCAACGCGTTGGCCTCGAGCCTGGCCGGCAGTCCGACGCTCGCCGGGAACATCTCCCGCGTCTTCTTGTCGGCGACGACCTCGATGCCGGCGATGAGGCCGCAGCCGCGCACGTCGCCGACAAGCGGGTGCTCGGCGAGCGAAGCGAGGCCGCCGAGGAAGAGCGGTTCCATCGCCTTCACATGGCCGATCATGTCCATCTCGTCGTAGATCTTGAGCGTCTCCAGCGCGACCGCCGCCGCGACCGGATGGCCGGCATAGGTGTAGCCGTGGACGAAGCGGCCATTGCGGTCGCTCTGGATCAACATGCCTTTGAAGATGCGTTCGTTGATCAGCACGGCGGAGATCGGCTGCATCGCCGCCGAGAGCGCCTTGGCGCAAGTGAGGATGTCCGGCGTGATGCCGAAGGTCTGTGAGCCCCACATGTTGCCGGTGCGACCGAAGCCGCAGATGACCTCGTCGGCGACGAAGAGGATGTCGTATCTGCGCAGAACCGCCTGGACCTTCTCGAAATAGCCCTTCGGCGGCAGTATGGCGCCGCTGCCCCCGACGACCGGGTCGGCCCAGAAGGCGGCGACGGTCTCGGGACCTTCCTCCAGAATGAGCTTTTCGAGATTGTCGGCAAGACGCTGGGAGAATTCCTCCTCGCTCTCTCCCTCGACATGGTTGCGGTAATAGTTGGGCATGTCGGTGTGGAGGAAGCCCGGAAAGGGCAGGCCGAAGCCGGCGTGGAATTCCGGCTTGCCGGTCAGGCACACGTCGATGACGGTGGAGCCGTGATAGGAGCCCTTGCGCGAGATGATCTTGCGCTTCTCCGGCTTGTCGACCGCGTTCCAGTAGTACCAGACGAGCTTGACGGCAGTGTCGTTGGCCTCCGAGCCCGAGCACTGCAGGAGCACCTTCGACATCGGACAGGGCGCGAGCGCGAGGAGCTTGTCCGAGAGTTCGATGGCCGCCTCGTTCGAGGTGCCGCGGAAGATCTGATAGTAGCCGAGGTTTTTCATCGCCTCATAGGCGACGCGGGCGAGGCGCTCATTGCCGAAGCCCAGCGAGGCGCACCACAGGCCGGCGGCGGCGTCGAAGAATTCCCTCCCTTCCTCGTCATAGACGAACAGGCCGCGCCCGCGGGTGACGATCTCCGGTCCGGCCTCGAGATGCTTGCGCAGATTGGTATGGGGATGGATGACCGCCCCGATATCGCGGGCATAGGGACTGTTGGTCTCAAAATGCTTCATCGCAGTCGCGCCTCTCGAATTCGTCCACGCCGGCGAAAGCGGCAGCTCCCGATGCGGGCGGATATTCTATTAGATGGAACGTTAAATCATTGAATAGAATGTCGTGCTCGGCTAACGTCGTCAAGCCGGGAAGCGGTGGTCGAGGCGTTTCAGAGGAGAAAAGCGCGATGGAAGTGTGGAACAACTATATTGACGGGCGCTATGAGCCGCCGCTGTCGGGCGCCTATCTCGACTGCCACAACCCTTTCACCGGCGAGGCATGGGGCCAGGTGCCGCGGTCCAGCGCCGACGATGTCGACGCCGCGGTTGCGGCGGCTTCGCGGGCCTTCCGCGAAGGTCCCTGGAACACCATGACCGCGCCCGTCCGCGCCGCACTGATGCGCCGTCTCGGCGACGTCATCGCCATGAACGTTGATGAACTCGCCGCCATTGAGGTCCGCGACAACGGCAAGACGTATCGGGAGATGAAGGCGCAGGTCGGTCGCATTCCCGAGTGGTATTATTTCTACGCCGGGCTGGCCGACAAGATCGCCGGTGAGGTGCTGCCGACCGACCGGCCGGATCATTTGAGCTATACGCGCCGCGAGCCGCTGGGTGTGATCGGCATGATCACGCCGTGGAACTCGCCGCTCAACCTTCTCGCCTGGAAACTCGCGCCGGCGCTCGCCACCGGCAACACCGCCGTCATCAAGCCGTCCGAATTCACCTCCGCCTCGGCGCTGCGCTTTGCGGCGCTAGTCGGCGAGGCTGGTTTTCCGGACGGCGTCGTCAATGTCATTGCCGGCCTTGGCGGCGAGGCGGGCAGAGCGATGGTCGAGCACGCCGATGTCGTCAAGCTCGCCTTCACCGGCGGCGTCGACGGGGGGCTCGCCGTCTATGCCGGCGCGGCGAAGCAGCTGAAGCCCGTCATCCTCGAGCTGGGTGGCAAGTCGCCCAACATCGTGTTCGCCGATGCTGACCTCGACAATGCGGCGAAGGGCGCGGTCGCCGGTATCTTCGCCTCCGGCGGCCAGAGCTGTATCGCCGGCTCGCGGCTCCTCGTCCAGCGCTCGATCTATGACCAGTTCGTGCCGCGCGTCGTCGAGCTGGCCGGCAAGATCCGGCTAGGTGATCCGATGGATCCGGCGACCCATATCGGTCCCGTCGCCAATCGCCCGCAATTCGACCGCATCCTCCAGCGCATCGAGATGGCCAAGGCCGAGGGCGCGGTTGTCGCCTGCGGCGGTGGACCCGCCACACGGCCGGGTCTCGGCACGGGACTGTTCATCGAGCCCACCATCTTCACCGGGGTGGACAGCCGCATGCGCATCGCCCAGGAGGAAGTGTTCGGGCCGGTGCTGTGCGTGCTGCCCTTCGAGGACGAGGCGGACGCGCTGCGCATCGCCAATGACAGCCGCTTCGGGCTCGGCTCCGGATTATGGACGCAGGATGTGAACCGTGTGCATCGCATGGCAGCAAAGCTGCAGGCGGGCACGGTGTGGGTCAATACCTACAGGGCGAGCTCCAACATCACACCGTTCGGAGGGTACAAGATGTCGGGTCTCGGCCGTGAAGGCGGCGCCGACATGATCCACGAATATCTCCAGACGAAAAGCGTGATGATCAATCTCACGGGCAAATTTGTCTCGCCCTTCGACATCTAGAAGCCAGGGAGACGCGGATGCCGCCGGTCATCGTCAACCAGCTCGGCCCCGAGATCGGCGCGAGCCTTGGCGGCCATGCCTCGCGCCCCATCGTCATCGACGACGAGGCGCCGGCAAGGCCGTGGGAGATCGACCCGAGGGCCGATATCCTGCTGACGCGGGCCTTTCCGGCCTGGAGGAAGGCTCCTGCCGAGCCGCCTCCCGGCTGGCCGCATGCACTGCGCTGGGTGCAGACCATGTCCGCCGGCATGGACGCCTATCCGAACTGGATGTGGTTCGGGCCGATGGTGAGCTCGGGGCGCGGCATCGCGGCGGTGCCGATCGCGGAATATGTGCTGGCGGCGATGCTGGCGCGCGAGAAGCGCATCGAGTCGATCTCGGTGCGCACGCCAGAGGCGTGGGGCGACATATCGCTGGGACGGCTTGAGGGCCGCACGCTCGGCCTCATAGGCTTTGGCGCCATAGGGCGGGCGGTGGCGCGCCGCGCGGCGGCCTTCGACATGCGTGTTCTCGCCGTTCGCCGGGGCTCCTGGACGCCGGACGAAGCCGAGGTCGAGCCCTGCGCCTCGCCCGAAGCGCTGGTCGCGCAGGCGGACCATCTGGTCGTCGCTGTGCCGGCGACCGCCGAGACCCGCCATATCGTCGGCCGGGCACTGCTGGCGGCGGTAAAGCCCGGCTTGCATCTCATCAATGTCGGGCGCGGCGACCTCGTCGATCAGGAAGCGTTGCTGGACGCACTCGAAACGGGGCGGGTGGCGTTCGCTACGCTCGACGTCACCGATCCCGAGCCGCTGCCGGCCGGCCATCCGCTCTATGCGCATCCGATGGTGCGCATCACACCGCATGTGTCGTGGTCAGATCCGGCGTTTCTCCAGCGCCTCGCGGCAAAGATCGCTGCCAATCTCGACCGCTATCTCACCGGCGAACCGTTAATCGACGTGATCGAGCCGGGCCGCACCTACTGACATTCGGTCGTAGAAAGATCCTGCCAGCGCGCGGGTGAGCTCTGCGGCCGCTCCTATCACCAGCGGCTTCATCTCTTCGATCGACTGCGGGGTGAAGCGGGTGCGCGGCCCCGACAGCGTAATGGCGCCGACGAGACCCTGGCCCGCCCCGAAGACCGGGGCGGCGATACCGGCAATATCGGGCCCTCTTTCGCCAAGCGATACGACCGGGAGCAGGGAAATCTGCTCGGCGGTCGCCGGCCTTGCGCCGTCGATGTCGGTGAACGCCGTGAGCACATGACCGGGCGCGCCCTTGTCGAGACCCACCGCCTCGCCCTCGGGGACATGCTCGCGCAGCACCTGCGAGGAATCCTCCCGGAACAGGCAGACCCTCATGTTGCCCTCGCGCCGGAAGAAGGACACGCTTTCGCCAGTGCGCAAGACCAGAGCGCGCAGCGCCGGGCGCACGACATGCTCGAGCCGGAGGCTGCGCTGATAAAGGTGTCCGAGCCGAAAGGCCTGCGGGCCGATCGCGTAGGCCTTGTCCGGCGTCGCCACCACAAGCCCGGCATTCTGCAGCGATATGAGCAATCGCAGGGCCGTGCTCTTCACCTGGCCGCTGCGATGGCTGATCTCGCCGAGCGACAGTTTCGGAGCGTCCGTCGTGAACAACGAGAGGATGTGAAGCGCCTTGTCGACCGCTTCCACTCCCTTGGTCTTCAAAACCGTAGCCGTCATTAGCCCCTCCTGCCCAAGTGTTAGGCGATGACGTCATCCGCCCGGAGTGCAGGAAAGCAGATTTCTTCCTCGGCACACCCGTCTGCGGAAATATTATGCAAGCGCAAGATACAGGCACGAACGCGCTTGACATCCGTCAGTGCGATTTTCATTCTATACAACGAATAGACGTTCTACACAATAGAATAACTTGGAAGCTTTTCCAGTTGCTTCGACGACCGGCTTCCCACAGGGGGCCGGCGAGGAGGCTTCGCCGCCGCGTGTCCATTTCCTGCCCGCTCACCAGAGGACTGCTGCCATGCCCCGTCCGAAGAATACGACCTCTTCCGCGATGAAGACCTTGATGGCCGCTCAGGCATTCAACCGTCGCACCTTTCTCAAGGGAGCACTCGGCGCCGGCGCCGCGTCTGTGGGTGGACCCTTCGTCATGCGCAACGCGCTCGCCTCCTCCGGTGAGCTCAGCCTGCTCATCTGGAGCGACGAACTGCCCGATCCGGTCGTGCCCGAATTCACCAAGAAGACCGGCATCAAGGTCCGCACCACCCCATTCTCGCAGAATGAGGAGCAGATCAACAAGCTTCAGGCTACCGATGGCGAGGGGTTCGATCTGTGCATGCCGTCCTTCAGCCGGGCTCCGGAATTCCGCGAACTGGAAGTCTTCGCGCCGTTCGACACCAGCAAGCTGAGGCTCGATTCGCTCATCCCGTCCATGCTTGAAGGTTCCACCAGCCTGTGGACCTGGGACGGCAAGCTCTATCACGTGCCGCACTGCTGGGGTTCGGAGGCGATCTCCTGGCGCACCGACCTCGCCAAGCTCGACTACAAGGATCTGAGCTACGGCACGCTGTGGTCGCCGGAATACAAGGGCAAGATGCAGGGCCGCCCGCACTCGCTGCTCCTAGGCATCGGCCTGTGGTGGGACGCCACCGGCAAGCTCCCCTCGAACCGCATGGTCGACAGCTATAAGAACGAAGAGAACGCACGGCGGATCTATGACGAGATCACCAAATTCGCCGTTGCCAACAAGGCGCAGATCAAGCAGTTCTGGGACGGCGCCGACAAGACGAAATCCGGGTTCATGGAGAATGGCTGTGTCATTGGCCAGACCTGGGATGGCCCGCCATTGTCATTGAAGAAGCAGGGCAAGCCCGTCACCTTCATGGCGCCGCAGGAAGGTGCCGTCACCTGGATCGACGGCTGGTCGATGACCAAGGGCGCCAAGAACATCGACCAGATCTATGAGTTCATAAACTTCATACACACGCCGGAAATCTCGGCGATGGTAGCCAATAACTCGGGCTACAATCCGGTGGTGAAGGGTGCCGACGCTTATCTCTCCGAGGTCGCCAAGAAGAATTTTGCGGAAGCCTATCCCGAAGACGCGCTTTCCAAGCTGTGGCGTCGTCCCCCGGATACGTCCTGGTACACGCAGATCCGCAATGAATACGCCGAAAAGTTCAAGGCGGCGTGACCGCGAGCGGTGCCGGACGACGTCCGGCGCCGGCCTTTCTCAGAAACGGCTGATCGCCTTCATAGGGTGCGACCACCCATGATCGAAAAGCACGCGCCGATGACACGCGCCCCTTTGTAAGAACCTTCAGGAAAACCGCATGGCCGCAGCCGTTGAGCTTGAAGGCGTAAACGTCACGTTCGGAGATTTCGTCGCGGTGCGCGATGCGAACCTTGTCATCGAGCCGGGCGAGTTCTTCTCCTTCCTCGGCCCTTCCGGCTGCGGCAAGACCACGCTGTTGCGCACCATTTCCGGCTTCATCGAGCCGACCCGCGGCTCTGTCCGCATCGGCGGGCAGGACATGAAGGGCATCGGGCCCAACAAGCGTCCGACCGCGCTGATCTTCCAGAACCTCGCTCTGTTCCCGATGATGACGGTGGCCGAGAATATCGGCTACGGCCTGCGCGTGCGCGGCGTTCCCCGTCACGAGCGCGACGAGAGGGTGAAGAACCTGCTGATCCAGGTCGCGCTCTCCGAGCATGGCCATAAGCGCGTCAGCGAGCTCTCCGGCGGCCAGAAGCAGCGCGTGGCGATCGCCCGCGCGCTGGCGGTCGAGCCCTCGGTGCTGCTGCTCGACGAGCCGCTCTCCGCGCTCGACCTCAAACTGCGCCAGCACATGCGCGCCGAGCTGCGCGCCATCCAGAAGCGGGTCGGCATCACCTTCATCTACATCACCCACGACCAGGGCGAGGCGCTGACGATGTCGGACCGCATCGCGGTGATGAATGCCGGCGTCATCGAGCAGGTCGGCGACGGCCGCGCCGTCTATGCCGAGCCCCGCACCCCCTTCGTCGCCTCGTTCGTCGGTGAGAACAATTCGATCCGCGGCCGTGTCACCGAAGTGTCGGACGGCATGGCCACGATGGAGACCTCGCTCGGCACATTGCGCGGGCGAAACCCCGTCGGCATCCCGCCCGGCGATGAGGCGCTGCTATTCGTGCGGCCAGAGGCGATGCAACTGCACGCCAATGGCGCAACGGTCGGGTTCGAGGGCGAGGCGCTGGACGTGTCCTATGAGGGCAGCGTCACCCACGTCACGCTGCGCGTCCGCACCGGACAGAAGATGATGGCCACCATCCATGCTGGCGCCGGCATCGCGCTGCCCGTCGCGGGGGAAAACCTGCGCATCGGCTTCGATCCCGGCGACGGGCTGCTGCTGCACCGGCCGGCGAGCCGCTGAGGGCGAGTGCCATGACAAGCATCTACATCATCCTCATTCTGCCGGTGGTTTTGTTCGGCGCCTTCTGGCTGATCGGCCGCTTCGAGGGCATCGGTGCGTCCAGTCATCGGCCCAGTTTCTTCAAGCGCAATGGTCTCGGCGTCGGGCTTTATCTGGTGCTTGCGGTCGGTTTCTGGGCGATCTTCATCATCGTGCTGCCCATGATCTACATGGTGGATCTATCGTTCCGGCCGAAATTGCCGCCGTCGCAGATGGGCGGGCCGAAGGATCTCTACACGCTGGAAAACTACCGCTACTTCCTGTTTGGCAGCAGCACTTCGACCGAGAACTGGAACTGGATCCACATCAAGGCCTTTGGCGTCACCATCCTCGCCAGCATATTGATAACGCTTGCGAATTTTGTGATTTGCTATCCGCTGGCCTATCACATGGCGCAATCCGCCCCGCTCCAGCGGCTCCGCGTGCTCCTGCTGCTGCTCATCGTTCCCTATTGGGTGAACGATATCCTGCGCGCCTTCTCCTTCCGGGTACTGCTGTCCTCCGGCGGCATCGTCAACCAGGCGTTGATGGGGCTGGGCGTGACCAGCGAGCCCGTGGACTTCCTCGCCGCCGATATCGGCCTCTATATGGGTCTGAGCTACGCCTATCTGCTGCTGATGATCTTCCCGCTCTACAACGCTATCGAGAGCCTCGACAAGAACCAGATCGAGGCGGCACGGGATCTCGGCGCGCCGTGGTGGCACATCCATAGATTCATCGTCATGCCGCACGCCAAGCCCGGCATCGCCTCGGGCTGCACGCTGGTCTTCATGCTGTGTACCGGCGCCATTGCCACGCCCATGGTGCTCGGTGGACCGCGATCACTGTGGTTCACGCCCATCGTGTATGACCGCTTCTACCAGCTCTTCAACTGGCCTCAGGGGGCGGCGTACGCCTTCCTGCTGCTGGTCGCCTGCATCATCTTCGTGCTGACGGTACTGCGCCTCACGGGGCTCAAGCTCGGGGAGATCGCTCGATGACGTCGAATCCCTTCCAGCGCATCATGTTTGCGATCTATATCGCGATATTCTTCGTTTATCTCTTCGGACCTCTGGCGGTGATGCTGGTGTCCGCCTTCAACACGCCGGAATACCCTCAGGTTTGGCCGTTCGAAGGCTTCACGACGCAATGGTTCGGTAGGCTCATCGCCGACGCCGACATGATGCAGGGCCTTCGCACCAGCCTGTGGGTCGGCCTGCTCGTCGTATGCATCTCTGTGCCGATCGGGCTCGCCGGCGCCATCGTCATGACGCAGATCACGCCAAGCGTGCGCGCTCTCTATTATCTCATCGTCGTCTCGCCGGTTCTGACCCCCGGCATCATCATCGGCATTTCGACCGTGGTGTTCTGGCGCCAGTTCACCGGCCAGACCGGCACGCGCTTTCTCTATGACGGCGTGGTGCTCACCGTGCTCGGCCAGGCGAGCTTCATCTCGGCCTATTGCATGCTGATCATCCTCGCCCGGCTGCAGCGCTTCGACCGCGCGCAGGAGGAGGCGGCGCTCGACCTCGGCGCCACCTATCCGCAGGTGTTCCGCCACATCCTGCTGCCGTTCCTCAAGCCGGCGCTCGCGTCGGCGGCGGTGCTCGCCTTTCTGTCGTCCTTCGAGAACTACAACACCACCACCTTCTCCATTCTCTCCGACAAGACGTTGACGACCGTTCTCGCCGGCCGGGTGCGGCAAGGCTCGACCCCGGCGATCAGCGCACTGGCGGCCATTATCGTCGCCGTCACCCTGATCGCCGCGTTAACCTATGAGGTCCTGAAGCGACGCGAGGACGGCCGTGCCCGGGTTCGCAAGGCGGCCGCGCTAAAGGCGGAGGAGGCCGAGCTGGCTCTCAGCCCGGCCGAATAAGGTTCTCGCCAGTCAGATAAGGCAAGTCAGGTAAGGTAAGGATAAGACATCATGTCGCCCCCCGTGGACACAGTCCTCAGCGATGAAACTCTTCCGCAACGCGCCGATGTTGTGGTCGTCGGAGGCGGCATCATCGGCGTCAGCGCGGCCTATTATCTCGCGCGCAAAGGGCACTCGGTCGTCCTCGTCGAGAAGGGGCATATCGCCGGCGAGCAGTCGAGCCGCAACTGGGGCTGGGTGCGACAGCAGGGCCGGGCCATGCCCGAGATGCCGCTTGCGATGGCGAGCATGGATCTGTGGGGCAATCTTGACGCCGAGCTCGGCGAGGATACCGGCTTTCGCCGCACCGGCATGACGGTGGTGACCAAGGATCCGGCGGAAGTCGCCCTATGGGAAGAGATGCTCGAAAAGAAGCGGGCTTTCCAGACCCAGGGGCGGATTCTGGGCGCCGCTGAGCTTGGCAAGATGCTGCCGGGCACCACCGATCAATGGCTCGCCGGCCTGCACTCCCCGCTCGACGGGCTTGCCGAGCCCTCCAAATCGGCGCCGGCAATCGCCCGGGGAGCGCGCCGGCTCGGGGCAATTATCGTCCAGAATTGCGCGGTGCGCGGATGGGAGACGTCGGCTGGCGCCGTCTCCGCCGTCATCACCGAACGCGGCACCATTCGGACCGACGCCGTGCTGTGCGCCGGCGGCGCCTGGACCTCCATGCTGCTGCGCCATCAGGGCATCAGCCTCCCGCAGGCCGGCGTCTTTGCATCCGTCTGCCGCACCGAGGCCGCTCCGGACGTGACCGTGGGTACCGGCGGCGTCGGCAGTCCGGGCTTCTCCATTCGTCGACGCTTGGACGGCGGCTATTCGGTGGCGATGCGTGGCACCGGCCGCGTCGATATCACCCCGCAGGGCATCCGCTACGCAGCTGATTTCCTGCCGCTTCTGATCAAGCGCGGCCGAGGCCTGAGCATCCGCGCCGGCCGCTCCTTCTTCGAGGGGCCAGAGACGTTTGCGAGTTGGAGTAACGACGGCATCTCGCCCTTCGAGCGCATGCGCGTGCTCGATCCAAAGCCGGATTTGAAGCTCATCGACGAGACGATGGCGCAGTTCTACGCAGCCTATCCGGTCATGAAGGGGGTGCCCGTCGCGCAGGCCTGGGGTGGCCTTATCGATTCGGTGCCAGATGCGGTGCCGGTCATTTCGGCCATCGACAAGGCGCCGGGCTGCTATGTCGCTTCAGGCTTCAGTGGACATGGATTCGGCCTGGGCCCTGCCGGCGGCCGGCTCGCCGCCGATCTCGTGGCGGGTGACGTGCCGCTCGTCGATCCGACGCCGTTTCGCTATGGGCGCTTCTTCGACGGTACCCGACACGAGGCGACAGTCTGGGTCTGAGCACCCTCTTTTCAGGCACTCTGATCGAGCCTTTCGGGAACAGGGCGTCCAGTGCCCGAAAGAGAGGAAGCCGATCTTCTTCACAATGGTCGTGCGCGTAGGCTACGCTTCAATAAACAGAAAAGCATCTCAAAACCCCGCTCGTGCGTTGTGCGACATCCACGAGGGAACGGTCACCCGTCCGTCCCGTAATCAGAGGTCAACCCGCTTGATCGGCGCGTCGTCAGGGAACCCGATGCGCAGATCTCATCAGGACCAGCGTTAAGGCATCCGTACGAGAAGGCCGCCCACATGACTGCTGTCGATCAGATCGCCGCTATCATCACAAACCTCCTGGTCCGCGGGCGTCTTCCACACAACATACCTAGAAGCCGAGCCGGTCCATGATCCTTCCGTGCAGTACGGCGGCGCGCACGCCGAGCGGCCACAAAGCGTGGAAGGCGATCGGCTTCGGCTGCACGATGGGCAGGTCGAGCTGGAAGGCGGTGCCGTGCAGCAGCCGGCCCGCCAACTGCCGGGCGATGGCGGTGCCGAGCGCCACGCCGCGGCCGTTGCAGCCGAGCGAAATCAGGATGTTTTCGGCCGGCTCATGCACATGGGGATAGTGATCCCCGGTGATGGCGAGGCGGCTGTTCCAGCCGTGCGTCCAGGAGACGCCCCTGAGCTGCGGCCATAGCCGCTCTGCATAACGCATGAGATAGGCGAC
>LNAP01002392.1_pt1 | contig 39788 bp, 35 predicted proteins | sample 602601 | NCBI WGS metagenome assembly LNAP01 (sample SAMN02440304, study PRJNA202911) | soil metagenome | biome: Subtropical and temperate rainforests or woodlands; isolation source: soil samples (1 kg each in a 20% v/v slurry with milli Q water) were... ... | reverse complement strand
GGCCGCCATTGGCCGTCCAGTGGAAGCGCGCCTCGGCGCCCTTCTTCATCTCCAGCTTGATTTCGGTGGCCTGGTTGGGCTTCAGGGTGAGGTTGACCTCATGCTGCTGCATGGCCACCTGCGGCTGCTGCGGCTCGGGGGCCGGGGCGACGACAACCGGGGCGGCAGCGGGCGCCGGCTGGGTTGCCGCTACCGCGGGCTGCTGCCCGGCAGAAGCTTCCTCGGCGGCGGCCTCCCCGGCCAGGGTGGCCTTCAGCTCACCCATCTGGGCCATCCCCAGTAGGCGACCGACGCCGGTCGGGTCGACGGCGTATTCCGCCGGCATGACCACGGTGACCAGCAGGACGCCGGCCGTGATCAGGGCAATGACGGTGGAGCGCAGCAGCTGAGCGCTGCTCGGCAGTTCATTGAGGTCAGGACGCTTGTTGTACATGAAGAAAATTCCTTACTAGGACACGATCAGGCCGGTGAGCTGGTAACCCATCAGCAGGAAGCCGGCGCTCAGCATGGCGACGTTGGCGGTGTAGGCGTGGCGCCAGAAACCTGCGGTGCGCCGCCAGTAGCCCATGGCGATCAGGATGGCGCTGAGGGCCAACAGCTGGCCGATCTCGACGCCGACATTGAAGGCGAGCAGGTTGGGGATCAGGCCGTCGGCAGAGATCGGGTAGTCGAGGATCTTGGTAGCCAGACCGAAACCGTGGATCAGGCCGAAGACCAGGGTGGCCGTCCGAGTGTCCGGCTGGTAGCCGAACCAGCGCTGGAAGGCGCCGAGGTTGTCGAGCGCCTTGTACACCACCGAGAAACCGATGATGGCGTCGATCAGGTAGGCACTGACGCTGATCTCCAGCAGCACGCCGAGCAGCAGGGTGACCGAGTGGCCGACCGCGAACAGCGTGACGTACAGGCCGACGTCCTTCAGCCGGTAGATCACCCCGAAGAGGAACAGCAGGTGATCGTAGCCGGTGATCATGTGCTTGGCGCCCAGGTAGATGAACGGCAGCAGCATCACCCCCGAGCTTTCCTGGATGAAGCCCTTGTCACCCTCGGCCACGCCGTGGGCCATGGCCTCGGGCATGCCCAGGATCAGCAGGCTGAGGGCCGGCAGCAACAACCAGTGGCGCAGGCGCACGACGATCGCCGCCGCGCCGGGGAGGGATGGAAAACGCATGGAGGGACCCCAGGCAAGGTTGACTCAGGGCCACCGCACAGCGACCCGCATCAGGCTGGACCGCGGTTAATGCCACGTCTTCAGCCTGGACTCATCCTGGGCGCCGCCCCGCGGGGCGGCAATTGCACGAGAGAGGGAGACGGCCTGCTTCATTGGTAGGAAATGCCGCCAGCCCTGAGGGAACGCGGCGCCCTCACGTAACGCGACACCGCCCCGCAGACCCTCTCCTTGTGCCGCGCCCGGGTTTCCGGCTCGCTCGACAGCTGATCCGCCGTCCCGCAACCAGCAACACCGATGCCGCGCACCCGCGCGGCATCGTCGTTTCTGTCCGGGGTGGAAACCTGCGCTTCAGAACAGCGCCATCTGCCCATCCACCAGGCGCTGGAAGTCGCTGTGCACGAAGGGCAGGATGGCGTCGGCCACCGGCTTGAGCTGGCGCGTCACGTAGTGGTCGTAGTCGATGGGCGCCTGGCGGGCCTCCAGGGGCTCGGGGCCGGTAACGGTGATCACGTAGCTGATCCAGCCACCGCGCTGGTACTGCAGCGGGCGCCCGTGGCGGGCGTTGAACTCGTCGGCCAGACGCGCCGCCTTCACATGGGGCGGCACGTTGCGTTCGTAGTCGTCCAGGCGTCGGCGCAGGCGCTTGCGGTAGATCAGCAGCTCGTCCAGCTCACCCGCCAGGGTGCTGCGCACGTAGTCGCGCACATAGTCCTCGAACGGTTGCCGCCTGAAGATGCGCTGGTAGAGCTCCTGCTGGAACTGCCGGGCCAGCGGCGACCAGTCGGTGCGCACGGTTTCCAGGCCCTTGAAGACCATCTCCTCGCTGCCGTCGGCGCGCTGCACCAGGCCGGCGTAGCGCTTCTTGCTGCCCTCCTCGGCGCCGCGGATGGTGGGCATCAGGAAGCGCCGGTAATGGGTCTCGTACTGCAGCTCGAGGGCGCTCTCGAGACCGAATTCGGCCGCCAGGTGCTCGCGCCACCACTGGTTGACCTGTTGCACCAGCTCGCGGCCGATGCGGCCCGCCGCTTCCTCCTCGTGCCCGCTGCCGAGCCAGACGAAGGTGGAGTCGGTGTCGCCGTAGATCACTTGGTAGCCGCGCGCCTCGATCAGCTCGCGGGTGCGGCGCATGATCTCGTGCCCGCGCAGGGTGATCGAGGACGCCAGGCGCGGGTCGAAGAAGCGGCAGCCGCTCGAGCCGAGTACGCCATAGAAGGCGTTCATAATGATCTTCAACGCCTGCGCCAGCGGCTTGTTGCCGTCGCGCTTGGCCGCATCGCGCCCCTCCCAGACCCGCGCGACGATGGCCGGCAGGCAGTGCCGGCTGCGCGAGAAGCGCGCACCGCGAAAGCCCGGCACCGAGTGCGCGTCATCGCTCTGGCGCAGCCCTTCGATCAGGCCGACCGGGTCGATCAGGAAGGTGCGGATGATCGACGGATACAGGCTCTTGTAGTCCAGCACCAGCACGGACTCGTAGAGGCCCGGCCGCGAATCCATGACGAAACCGCCGGGGCTGGCTTCCGGCAGGCGCTCGCCGAGGTTGGGCGCGACGAAACCCGCGCGGTGCATCAACGGCAGGTAGAGATGGGTGAAGGCCGCCACCGAGCCGCCGCTGCGGTCGGCCGCCAGGCCGGTGACCGTGGCCCGTTCGAGGAGGAACGTCAGCAGCTCGGTCTTCGCGAAGATGCGCGTCACCAGCTCGCAGTCCTTGAGGTTGTAGCGCGCCAGTGCCGTCTTGTCCTCGGCGAAGCGGCGGTCGATCTCCGCCATCCGCTGGTAGGGGTTGTCGATCGACTTGCCCTCCCCCAGCAGCGTCTGCGCCACGCTCTCCAGGCTGAACGAGGGGAAGTTCCAGGTCGCCGAACGCAGCGCCTCGATGCCGTCGATGATCAGCCGCCCGGCGGCCTCGGCGAAGAAGTGGCCGTTGCGGCTGCCATGTTCGCGCCAGCCCATCTCGTCGCCACCGCGCCCCAGGCGCAGCGGCACCTGCAGGCGCTGGGCGTGCTCGCGCAGCACGCGCAGGTCGAACTGCACCAGGTTCCAGCCGATGATGGCGTCGGGGTCATGCCGCGCCAGCCAGTCGTTGAGCCGCTCCAGCAGCTCGGCGCGGCTGGCGCAATACTCTAGGTCGAAGTCCAGCGCCGGCGCCTCGCCATTGGCCGGGCCGAGCATGTACACCTGGCGCTGCCCGCAGCCCTCCAGGCCGATGGAATACAGATCGCCGCGGCTGTTGGTCTCGATGTCGAGGGATACCAGCCGCAGGCGCGGGCGATAGTCCTCCGCGGGGCGAAGCTGGGCATCCAGCAGCAGACCGTCGCCGGCCGGCGTGCCGCTGAAGGACACCGGCGCGGTGATGAAACGCTCCATCAGGAAACGCTCGGGCGGCCGGATGTCAGCCTCGTAGACATCCACGCCCGCAGCGCGCAGGGCCTTTTCCAGACTCAGCAGCTGGCGGTACTGGCGACAGTAGAGGCCGAGCACCGGGCGATGATGGAAATCGCAAAGGCCGAGTTCGCGCAACTCGGCACCCTGCTCGCCGCGCAGCAGCTGCTCGGCGCGCTGGCGCTGTTCGGCCGGCACGAAGGCCACCGCAGGCTGCACGGCAACCCGCACGCGACGGGGACCGTCATCGGTCGCCAGCCAGAACTCGACCTCGGTGCCCGCCGGCGTGTCGCGCCAGTGCCGCGTCAGCACGAAACCCAGTTGCCCTTCCACGCCGATGACCTTGAGAAAATGCCGACAGGGGAATTCTACGTGCTGGGCGCTAGCGGGGCCAAAAGCGGCGACTCACCAGCAACAATATCCTCGCCTGATCCAGCATGTTCCGCACATTGTTGGGGTCCACCACCAGTGGCATAGTGACAGGCACGCGGTAGGAGGCATGCGATGAATGACCTGTCCGCACATTACCCGGGGCGCTGGTGGCACGGCTTGCCCGATGGCCGCATCCAGTGCGACCTCTGCCCGCGTGACTGCAAGCTGCGCGGGCGCCTGCTTCGTGCGCATGCGCGAAGGCGAGCAGGTGGTGCTGACCACCTACGGCCGCTCTTCCGGCTTCTGCATCGACCCCATCGAGAAGAAGCCGCTCAATCACTTCCTCCCCGGCTCGGCGGTGTTGTCCTTCGGCACGGCAGGCTGCAACCTCGCCTGCAAGTTCTGCCAGAACTGGGATATCAGCAAATCGCAGGACATGGACCGCCTGATGGATCAGGCCAGCCCGCAGCAGATTGCCCTGGCGGCAGAGAACTCGGGCTGTGCCAGCGTGGCCTTCACCTACAACGACCCGGTGATTTTCGCCGAATACGCCATCGATACCGCCATCGCCTGCCGCGAGCGCGGCATCCGGACGGTGGCGGTGACCTCTGGCTACATACACGCCGAACCGCGCCGCGAGTTCTTCGCGGTGATGGACGCGGCGAATGTCGACCTCAAGGCCTTCACCGACGACTTCTATTTCAAACTCACCGGCGCCCATCTGCAGCCGGTGCTGGATACCCTGATCTATCTACACCACGAGACCGACGTCTGGACGGAGATCACCACCCTGCTGATCCCGGACTACAACGATTCGAACTGGGAGATCGAGGCCCTGTGCGCCTGGGTACTCAAGGAACTGGGCGCGGATGTACCGCTGCACTTCACCGCCTTCCACCCCGACTTCAAGATGCTCGAAACCCCGCCCACCCCGCCGGCAACGCTCAGGCGCGCCCGACAGATCGCCCTGGCGCAGGGGCTGCACTATGTCTACACGGGCAATGTGCACGATCCCGAGGGCGGCACGACCTTCTGTCCGGGCTGCGGCGAGCCTTTGATCGAACGCGACTGGCACCGCATCCTGCACTACCGGGTGACCGCCGAGGGTCGCTGTCCGCAGTGCCACACCGCCATCGCCGGGCGCTTCGACCAGCATGCCGGCGCATTCGGCCAGCGCCGGATTCCGCTGCGGCTGAATCCTCAGTCCTGAGCGGATGGGCGTCCTATCAAGGGGCGGCAGCGGTGCGGGGACCTCAGGAGCTGTGTACGATCTGCTGCGCTCGGCCATGCTGCACTAAAAAATGCCTGACCTTCGCTCGTGACGATCGTAATAAATAGGTTCTAAGGTTCAGCGCCGGGGACAGTTCAGCGAACGCTATTGGCCAGGAGCGGACCATGGACTATGTCTATTTAGCAGGGAGGATTTATGTCAATCTGAGACTGTCTTTCTGGCCAGAACGTCGCGCGTATCGCGGCGCTATCCGCTAATTGCTGTTTTTCTTCGACAAACGGAACTGTCCCATGTCTATACCTCCGGTCCCCCTGCCCCCTACCTTCGCCGGACAACTCGCTTACAAGCCTCCAGGCAGCACCACGTGGTTACCGATCACTGAGGATGCGTACAGGATTATTTCCCCATGTGAGACCGTTGATCAAAACGATCTAGCTAAAATTCAGAATAACCGAGCAACTCTGAAAGAGTTGTTCAGTGGTGCATTGCAGTTTCCAAATCTGGGCTTTTTTGCTGGTAGCGGTACATCCCTTGGCGAGGTGAACGGTCCCAGCATGTGGAAGCTCTGGCAGCACTGCATGTGTCAAGAAGATGACCAAAGTACTTTGACAGAGTTAGCGGCCATTGCATGCGAAAAGGTTCGTTACGCAGAGCGGCAAAATCCAAACATTGAGCACTTCCTGTCACAGTGTGACGCTTACCTTGCATTCAATGAGGATGACGAGGTGGTTCGGTTTCTCTTAGAGGTTAAAGAGAAGATCCTGCATCAATGCACTGTGTTTCTATCAGACCCCATATCAGATATATCGTGCTATCGACATTTACTACAAAAGCTAGCTCGGCGCCGTGTCAGAGACCCTCGCCTTAAAATATTTACCACCAATTACGACATGTGCTTCGAGACAGCAGCATCAGACCTTGGCATGGTGGTCGTTGATGGATTTTCATATACACGAAAACGACGATTTGATGGGCGACACTTCGGCTACGATGTGGTCCGTCGGGAGATGGATACGCACGAGTTTGTTGAAGGCATTTTTCTGCTACACAAACTCCACGGGTCTGTGAGCTGGGAGAGAGAAGGAAATGACATATTTGAGAGTAACCAGCCAGCCCCAGAAAAAGCGTGTTTGATTTATCCTGCAAAAGGTAAATATCAGCAGGCTTTCATCCAGCCACACTTGGAACTTCTGTCGCGATTCCTTGATTTTTTGCGCCAACCCAACATTTGCTTGCTTGTCGCAGGCTTCGGGTTCAATGATGACCACCTGTCCGAACCTATTCTTTCAGCGATTCAGTCAAATCCCAGCTTGAAGCTTATTATCACCGATCATCGCTGCATCCAGCACATTCACCACAAGGGTTACCACGGCTCCAGCAAATACTGGGAAAAGTTTGATGATCTTGCGCTTAAAGGGTTCGACATCCATTTTGTCAGTGGCTCATTTTCTGATGTCGTGGACCAGATACCTTCTCTGCGCGCTATGTCGCCAGCCGAGCAGTTAGCTAACGCGGTCCGCCGCATTGGGAGGGAGCAATGACTAACGATATCTCGACGAAGGGTGTGCTGCTAAGTGGCCTAAGGGTCGGTGTAGTCTCGAGTGTTGCTGCCCAATACGTAAAAGTTAACTTGGCACATGCTGGTGACGTTAGTGGCCATTACTTGAGCCTCAATCGTTACGGCAGGGGGGAGGTTGGAGAGCTGGTACTGATTGAGGCTCAACAGACAGTTCTCTTAGGCCGCATCACGGAGGTCGCTCTTCCTGACCGGGATAGAGGCGAGATATCCCAAGATTTTGAGGGACAGAGAAAGGTTGACGCGATTGGAATTATTCGTCTACTAGGATCGATTCATCCAGTATCACTGAAGGTTCAGGCAGGAATTAGCGCATATCCGCGATTAGGGGATCGTGTTTTCTCCGCACCAGGGCAGTTCATCTCGATGATTCCTCAGCTAACAATAAATGGAATAGAGACTCAAGCACCGGAGGTATCCTTAGAGTTAGGAATGGTTTCTGGAGAGAATGGATTCCCAATTTCAGTTACTCCTGAACGCCTTTTTGGACGGCACTGTGCCATTCTAGGTTCTGTACGAAAAGTCTGAACGGGTAGAATCGGCGCCATGACAGGCTGGAGGCCCGCATGGCAAAGCGTTACGAACTCCCGGATGCAGCTTGGGAGCTGATCGCGGATCTGGTTTCCCCCGAACAGAAAATGGGGCGACCTCGCAGTGATGACCGGCTGATGCTTAACGGCATCCTCTGGATCCTGTGCTCAGGCGCAGCTTGGCGCGACCTACCAGAGCGGTTCGGCCCATGGTCAACGGTGTATCAGCGGTTTCGTGACTGGCGGGATGACGGCACGTTCGACCAAGTTCTGGAGCGTTTGCACATTCGCTTGAATCAGGAAGGACTGATTGATCTGGATACCTGGATGATCGACTCGACAGCGGTACGAGCAACCCGAGCCTCTTCTGGCGCCGGGAAAAAGGGGGGCCAGAAGAGCCGGTAGACCATGCGCTGGGACGTAGCCGAGGCGGTCTGACCACCAAGATCCACATGCTCTGCGATGCCAACGGTGTGCCTCTGCGCTTTTTGCTGTCGCCGGGCCAGGCCAGCGACATCTCGAATGCCCAAGCACTCTTGGATCAGGTTCGCATCGCTGGCAAGCCAGGCCGGCCTCGTAAGCGCTGCCGCTGGTTGCTGGCAGACAAGGGCTACGATGCCGAGCACTTGCGCCAGTACTGCGACCGTTACCGGATGCAGCCTGTGATTCCGCTGCGAACCATGAAACGCAAGCCCAAGCCCGGCCTGCCAAGGCTGTTCGACCGCCCAAAATACCGGCAGCGCAACATCATCGAGCGGATGTTCGGCTGGTTGAAGGAGAGCCGCAGGATCGGCACTCGCTACGACAAGCTGGCAAGAAGTTTTGCCGCAATGGTCACGCTGGCTTGCACGCTGCGGTGCCTACGGCAGTACTTTTCGTACAGAACCTAGGATCAACTGGAGGCGGCAAAAGCTGGACAACCGCCAGGATTATCCAAGAATGCCGGAAGTATGACGCAAAAATTGTACTGCTAGACGCTACAAGTGAATATCGATCTCTGCAAGGTACGGATGTTAGTCACTGCCACCTCGGCACCCCACTCAACCAATCAACCGACTCAACCGAAATCAAGATACCCCCTACTGATTTCACGGAAGGAGACTTCATAGCCCTCTTTCAACCTTCTGGAAAGACCCAAGGCCCGAAATTGCGAGAAGCAATGAAGAGCTTGAGACTAGCTAAGCTGGCACCGGAATTAGCTCCAGAAGGATTCATTCGAAAAGTTGACCAGTCACGAGCAGCCTACAGCAGAGCTCTCAATGCTGGAAATAATGCAAGATTGGTGGACAACCCCAACCAAGAATTTGATATTGGATTTTTGGTGAAACAGCTCGTTGAAGAGTGTTGCTTCCCTGAAGATCATCGTCGACCAGGTCACTGGGGGGGCGTCTCAAACGAGCTAACTTACTGCTCATCACTATTTACAAGAATTCTTGGAATCATTGGATCAACATCATTATCTTGTGTTTTTAGACCTGATGAGCAACTGCAAAGCCTTTCGGATAGGATGGACTCCTTTCTTTCTGGCGATAAAACCGTCTTGCGCATATGCATGAGTTCAATTGGCTATGAGTTTGGGGCGCGCGAGGTAATCGCCAACGCAATTGGCAGAATGCTTCTGAAACGTGCTCGAGCTGAAGATTTTCGTAATAGCCCGCTGCTCGTCATCTTGGATGAAGCGCATAATTTCCTAGGAAAATCTTTAGGCGAGGAAGATTATGCAATGAACCTGGATGCATTTGAGTTGATTGCAAAAGAAGGTAGAAAGTACGGACTGAACATATGCCTGGCAACTCAGCGACCCCGAGATATAACTGAAGGGGTATTAAGCCAAATGGGTACGCTACTGGTTCACCGGCTAACTAATGATCGTGATCGAGAGGTGGTTGAGCGAGCCTGCGGTGAAATTGATCGGTCGGCCGCTGCATTTCTGCCGAACCTAAAGCAGGGCGAGGTCGCGTTGGTAGGTGTCGACTTCCCGATTCCGGTAACCATTCAGATTAGTAAACCTGATCAAAGGCCGCTCTCGGATGGCCCCAGCTACCAAGAGCTCTGGGCTAGAGTGCCCCAGACAGCTATCTGAAAGTCCTCGAATTGGACGGCGTTGAACTTCCGCTTCTGGTCGCTAGCTGCCCCTCCCCCCACGGTATGCCCGCATGCCGTGGCCAATGTCTCAAGCCCTGACGTACCGAATCACCGCCTCGCAGATCATCTCCTTGTGCCGCGCCCGCGTCTCGGGCTCGCTGAAGTCGATCTGGTGGATAGTGGCGAAGGTGTGGCGGTTGGAGACGCGGAAGAAGCAGAACGAGCTGATCAGCAGTTGCAGGTCGCGCGGCTCGATGCCGGGGCGGAAGATGCCGGCGGCCACGCCGCGGTCGAGGATTTTCGCCACTTCGGCGAAGATCGATTTGTTCAGCGAGCGGATCACCTCCGAGTCGGCCAGATGCACGCCGTGGTGGATGTTCTCGATACTGACCAGGCGGATGAAGTCGACGTTGCTGTCGTGGTGCTCGAAGGTGAATTCGACCATGCGGCGCAGTGCCGCCTCGGGGTCCAGTTCGTCCAGCTTGAGCGAGGCCTCGGTGGCGCGGATGTCACCGTAGAGCTTCTCCAGCACCGCCAGGTAGAGCTGCTCCTTGCTGGTGAAGTAGTAGTAGATCATCCGCTTGAAGTGGCGCAACTCCAACATCCGCAAGAGCTGGGCCGACAACGGCACCGACTTCGACGAGAACCGCCTGATCGTCAACTACCCGCTGAACATCCTCTGATCGGCTGCTGTAGCGGCCGCCGTGGCAGCGGTGGCCAATCAACACACGCCAACAAGGCCGTCAGTTTGCCGGCACTGTTGGCACCGAGCGCTCATCCCGAAGAAATTTCAAGTGCTCGGTCCAGCCACCCTTCAGGCATGCCTGCCAGCGTTCCGGCTGGCATGAGGACGCCCCTCTGCGTATAAGCCCGAAGAAATGCGGGATGCTGGCCAGTTCATAGGCCACAAAATCCGTATGTGAATCTCCGTAAGCGTACTTGACTTGCCAGCCATGCTTGGCGAGATCTTCCAATACTCGCCTCTTGAAGACATCGGGATATTGGTGATCCTCTTTCGTTTGCGGAAGAAAGAGGCTGCCCATGGGAAATTTGTTTTTCTCCAACCAGTCAGGTATCCCGCCCTGCAACCATCCGACACGGGCGCTGAGGTAGATGATTCTGTAGCCTTTTTTGGCGAACACATTCACTGCACTCGCTGCATCCGGGCGCACTTTGGAAATGGATAGCGGGTGAGGCGTCAGAGTCCCGTCGATATCAAACACAACCGCCTGCGCCTGATTCCCGGGGGCTTCCTGAATCGTTGCGGGAGGCAGTGCCGCACAACCGCCACCTCCCAGAACCACCAATAGAACCAATAAACTACGCATGTGATCACCCTCACTGGAGGTCCGCGCCGGCATGGGTCGGCTCGAATGAAGGTTCAGCCACCTTTCTGTTTTCCGGGATAACGGAGAACGCTGGCAAGAATGTATTTGCTGCTGCGCGGATCTTGCCACCAAGCCTCAACCTCCGGAAGCAATGCCAGACAAGCCCGGACCGCCTCTCTGGGCGTCGTCGCAGCCTTGCCCCACAGCCGTGAAAGCAGCGAGCCACCCTTGCCGAATGTCCTGACCGGAAACGGCCACCTGGCATGACTTGGCGACAGCGTGCCGATGATCAGCATGCCACCCCGCGTTTCCAGCTCCGCCAGTCCCTGGGACGGTTCGACGAACAACTGCACGCCGAATTCGGGGCTGCGCTTGCGGTTGAAAAGGATCGCGATTGTCGCCTGCCCTGCAACGCTCTCACGCTTGAACTCGTAGCGGACGTTGTGGCGATCGAACGGGGTTTCGGGAGCACGATAACCGGCAGCAGCCAGCGCGGGAGTCAGTGACGCGTTCAGCTCGGCACAGAGTTCGTGGAAAGGGCTGGGCATGGCCTGTATCCTCGCGCCGATGGCTTCAGGCGCCGAAGGCAGCCGCAGGGAAGGAGATGCGCGGCGGCCTAGCTGGCCGGCCTCGATGCGGGCGAGATGGCGACCTTGTCCTGCTCCGCTGGATCATTGCGCGCCACCACCGCTCGGGCCACCTCGCTGGCACTGAGATTAATCGCCTCATGCGGAACGCCGGGTGGAATGAACAAAAACTCTCCGGCCTCGCTGACGATCTCGTTCTCGAGCGAGGCTCCCCATCGCGTGAGGACGCGGCCTTCGAGCACGTAGATGCCCGTCTCGTAACCGATGTGGAGGTGCGGTTCGGCTCGCCCACCGGGCGGGATGACCACCAGGTGCATGGACAGCCCCTGCGCCCCGACCGTCTGCCCCGAGATGCCGACGAAATAGGGAAGACGCTGGCGGGTCATGACCTCGACGTCGGGGCGTATGCCTTGCACCTTGCGCTCGTCTGCGGCCATGGCTGTTTCCTCTCGCATCCTGAAACGCCTGAGGCTGCACCGCCCCCGGCATTGGCATCACCCGCTGCCCCGGTTTCTGGCCAGCGAGTGCATCGCTTGGCGATTTGCATCATGACTCAGTGTATCGGTGGAGACTGGTACCCCTCTTCCCCCACCTCAAGCTCCACACGGCTGAGAATCTTCAAATCTACCTGCTGGTTCAGCTCACGCTGGACAGCGTCTTGCAGAGCCTTGATGTCTGCAGGACTTAAGACATTGGATCCTGCAACCAACCCACGCACGCTCCAGGACTCTCCTGCAGGCGCCGCATCGATGGCCTGCACATAGAAGAGTGGCTTGTCCATGATCAAGCGAGTCAGAAGGCTTTCGATCTGTGCCTGTGTCTGTCGCTGCCCCTCGTCAAGAGCACCGTAGTGTGCCGCACCTAGAAGCACAGGTCCCTTGGCACTCACCTCACTCGTCGAGATGCGCCGAATATCCACTCGAATACTGCTGTTTTGCAGACGCTCCTGAATGAACTTCTGGAAACTCTCGACTCTTTCCGCACTGGGCTGACTCGGGCTCTGGATGGCTATCACCAGAACCGGACCGGAATCGAGTTCAACCAGACTGATATCGTCAAGATATATGTGATCCAGGTCCGCCAAGGCCTCGCGGGTGATCTGCTCTGCCTGCTGGAGCAGGGCCATCGAGGGCGGGTACTGGACATGACTTACCTTGCCATCGCGGTTCAGATGGGGGCGGATATTGGTCGAGCCGGTTGCACTAATAACCTTCGTGACCCTGCAATGCATGAAGAGCTGCACTGGTCGCCCGAGCTGCGCAGACAGATGCTCCTCGATTACCTTCACCGCTTGCGGCTCGAGAACCTGCGGGGTATCCACGGAAGCGATGATGTTCACCCCCGTCGTTGTGGGGTTGAGCGCCACGCTGGTCAGGGCGGCATTGGGCAAGTGAGCGAGTTGTTCTTCAAGCACGCGGTTGACTATCCGATTCACGCGCAGATCATCGAACGGAGTGAAAAGGTAGCCAGTCAGCACAATAGCAACCAACGCCAGACTTATTACTGCCACGGATAAACGCCCGACGCGTCCCCGCCAGCCAGAAAACAACCCCGCTCGTTTCTCACTCATCGCAAACCTCGGGTCCCAACGGCTCAGAATCTATCGAATACCTCGGCACCTGACCTGGCCTGTACTCCATCGGTATTCCCGGCTGGCGGGGCGGTTTCAGTTGGAGCTGCCTGCTCAGCTGGAACTGCCGGCTCAACTGGGGCTGACTGCTCAGCTGGAGTTGCCGGCTCAGCCAGGACTGCCGGCTCGGCTGGAGCTGCCTGCTCTGCTGGGGCTACCGGCTCAGCTGGTGCTGCCGTCTGCGCAGGGGCTGCCGGCTCAGCTGGGCTTGCGGGTGGAGCAGGCTGTGGAGGGCACTTGACCGCCGCGGTGCGAGTAACAGACGGCTTGGACGCCGGCAGGCGCCAGATGAGCAGACCATTATCGACCCAACCCCGTATGCGGCCGTCCCGGGTGCGAATTCGAGCGTAGCCACGCTGAACATGGCTACGGAGTACTTTTTGGTGGAGAGTCAAAGTGGCCAGCGCTCGTGAGCCACGCCTGGGAGCACTGTAAACCGTCATACCTGGCCGACTTGCATAGTAGGGCAACTCAGCGGAAGCCGGTGCCTGGACCCGGGCCGGCTCCGAGGCCCGGGCCTGTTCCGGGGGCTGCGAAAAAAACCGTTGCCCGGTGGCGCAGCCATTCATGCCAACCACGCAAACCAGCATGACCGGAAAAAGACGGATCAGGCAGAGCCTGTGGCATGGTAGGAGCATGATCCTTGGTCTCGAGAAAAGGTTATCCGAGTCTAGATGCTCGCAAGCCATCGTGTTGCCAAGGACCAACCTCGAAGAGACGCTGATTCATCCCTTGCCCAATCAGACAGTAGGCCTCCAACGCGTGATGGTTACATCGACCGAAGTCAGGAGACCAGTAAGCCGACACCCCCAAGCCCCGTGCAACTCTCACTGCGCCCTCAGCAGGTCAAGCCTTCCCCTGCTTGCCGGGATAATGGAGCGTGCCGGCGATAGCCATCCGCACGACTGCCGGTGCATGAGTGTGCTGCTGTGCCCGGAAAAACACTGGTATTCTCTTGCCCGCTTAAGAATGGATTAAGCCTTGCGCGCTAGATTTTGCGGTCATCATGGTCCGTGAACCGCGTGCATGCCTGCCGGTCACCGACAACAATTACTTGCTTCAAGGATCACCCATGCCGCTTGCTGCACCGCGTCGCGCCGACGCCTTCTACTGGCTGTTCACCTGGCTGGCCGTCGCCCTGCACCTGGGCCGCTTCTTCGACCTCGCCTCCGCGCCGCTGCTGGCCCTGTACCAGATCGTGCTGATCGGCAGCTATGCCCTGCTGTTCATCGCGCCGATCTGGGCGGTCAGCCGCCTGGTCGGTCGCTTCGCGCCCAAGACCGGCGCCGTGCTGTCGGTACTGCTGGCCGGCGGCGTGCAGCTGGCCCTGTACGGCGACCACCTGCTGTGGCAACTGTACGGCTTCCACCTCAACGGCTTCGTCTGGAACATCCTCACCACGCCGGGTGGCATCGCAGCACTGGGCTCCTCGGCGTCCACCGAACGCGATGTCGCCCTGCTCGCCGCGGGCATCTTCGCCGGTCAGGGAGCTCTGCGCCTGCTGGCCCACGGCGCCGCCCGCCTGCGCCTGCCGGCGCCGCGCCTGGCCTGGGTGCTGCCGCTGTTCCTGATCGCCACCCTGGGCGAGCGTGTGACCTATGGCGTCAGCCACTTCTATGGCTACAGCCCGCTGCTGGAAAGCGCCCAGCGCGTGCCCTTCTACCAGCCGCTGACCATGCGCCGGATGCTGCAAAAGCAGTTAGGCCTGGAGCAACCGCAACGCATGGAAGTGGCCAGCGCCAAGCTCGAAGGCAAGCTGCGCTATCCGCAGGCGCCGCTGCGCATCGAGGCGCCGGCCAAGCCGCTGAACATCGTCTGGCTGGTCGCCGAATCCTGGCGCGCCGACAGCCTCAACCCGCGCGTCATGCCGCAGACCCACGCCTTCGCCCAGCGTGCCCAGCACTTCGTCAGCCACTACTCCGGCGGCAACGGCACGCGCATCGGCATGTTCAGCCAGTTCTACAGCCTGCCAGCCAACCTGTGGTTCCCAGTGCTCGACGCCCGCGTCGGCAGCCCGCTGATCGACGTACTGCAGCAGCAGAGCTACCAGATCAAGCTGTTCACCAGCGCGCGCTTCAGCTATCCGGAGTTCGACAAGACCCTGTTCGTCAAGGTCCCGCGCGAGCAGATGGTCGAGGACGAGGTTGGCACCGCCTGGGAGCGCGACCGCCGCAACGTGAAGAACCTGCTCGACTTCGTCGACCAGCGTGACCCGGCCAAGCCGTTCATGACTTTCCTGTTCTTCGAGTCGCCGCACGCCAACTACAACTTCCCGCCGGAATCGGTGATCGAGCCGGACTACCTGCCCGACTTCAGCTACGCCAGCATGGACCTCAAGCGCGATATCGGCGGCATCCACAAGCGCTACAAGAACGCCGTGCACCACCTCGACAGCCAGCTGGCCCGCGTCACCGAGCACCTGGAGAAGAACGGCCTGCTGGACAACACCATCGTGGTGATCACCGGCGACCATGGCGAGGAGTTCATGGAAAAGGGCCGCTGGGGCCACAACTCCACCTTCGTCGACGAGCAGGTGCGCGTGCCGCTGGTGCTGTGGATTCCCGGCCGCGCGGCGCATCAGGAAAGCCTGCGCACCAGCCACACCGATATCCTGCCGACCCTGCTGCCGCTGCTTGGCGTGCAGAACCCGAGCCAGGACTATGCGGTCGGCCGCAGCCTGTTCGATCCGCAGTCGAAGCGCTTCCTGCTGGCCGGCGACTGGGATCGCCTGGCCTTCCTCGGCGAGGAGTACAAGCTGGTGCTGCCGTTCACCAGCGGCAGCTTCACCAGCATGGGCATCAGCCGCGCCAACGACAGCGAAGTGAGCGACCGCACCTCGGTCCTGCAGGCCAAGCTGCCGCTCATCCAGGCCGAGATGGGCAGCCTGCGCCGCTTCCTGGCGCACTGAGGCCACGCCCGGCCCGCCACGCTGCACACAGCCGCGGCCCCATCACTCCCGCTCCGGACCTTGCCGCAGGTTGCGCGCCGGGAGTGACGGGGCCAGTGGCGCTCTGGCCGACGATGGCCCACAGCTGGCCGCTACTGGCCAGCGTCGCGCCGGCCTCCCCCTTGGAGCGGCTCAAGCGATGGCATGGTGCCTTCAACGGCTATCGCTTCAAGCCCCAGCGTTGAGCGGCCGCTCCGCGCTGGCGGCGGGAAACGCCAGTTCGAAACGGGTGAGCTCGTCTGCCGACTCGCAGCGAATGCTGCCGCGGTGGGCCTCGACGATGGAGCGGGTGATCGCCAGGCCCGGCATTGCCGCCCTCGCGACGCGCCGGATCGGCGCGGTAGAAGCGGTCGAACAGCCGGCCCAGATGTTCGGCGGGGATGCTCGGCCCCGGATTTTCCACGCCGAGCAGCACCTGCCCGCCGGAGCTGGCGATGCGCACGCGGATGCAGCCGCCGGCCGGCGTGTAGCGCAGCGCGTTGCTCAGCAGGTTGGACAGCGCCCGGCGCAGCATGCCGGCATCGCCGTCGATCATCCCGGTGCCGTGCAGTTGCAGGGTGATGTTGCGGTCTTCCGCCAGCAGGCGGTAGTAGTCCAGCAACTGCTCTGCCAGCTCGTGCAGGGCCAGCGACTTGTGCTCGGGCATGATCAGGCCATTGTCGGCCTTGGCCAGAAACAGCATGTCGTCGATCATCCGCGCCATCTGCTTCAAGTCTTCCAGATTGCCGTAGAGAGCGTCCTGGTACTCCTCGAGACTGCGTGCCCGACTGAGCACCACCTCGGTGTGGGTCATCAGCTGGGTCAGCGGCGTGCGCAGTTCGTGGGCGATGTCGGCGGAGAAGTTGGACAGCCGCACGAAGGCGTCGTCGAGGCGCTCGAGCATGCCGTTGAACGAGGACACCAGCGGTTGCAGCTCCACCGGCAGCGCCGCCTGGGGAATGCGCTCCTTCAGCGAGCGGGCCGACACCGTGGCGGCCACCTGGGTCACCTCGCGCAGCGGACGCAGGCCACTGCGCGCCACCAGCCAGCCGAGGCCGGCGCTGAGCAGCGCGCAGACGGCCAGCGCGATCCACAGCCAGCGCTCCAGGGCGGCGAAGAAATCCGCATGGTGGGTCACGTCCAGCGCCAGCAGCAGGGTCAGCGACTGCCCCGGCTCGGCCAGCGTCACCTCGGCAGTCATCCCGCGCAGCAGGCGGCCCTCCTCCCACCATTCCCACAGCCCGCGGGTCTGGGTCCGAAAACGCGCGGGAATCGCCGCCTGCGCCGGCTCGGCCAACAATACCCGGCCGTCGCGGTCGACCACCTGCGCCCGCAGGTCCTGGTGCGCCCCCAGCAGGGTGTGCAACTGCGGCCGCAGCGCGGGCAACTCGTCGGCGCGCCGCAGACTGCCGAGCAGGCGCTGGCTGGCCTGCAGCTTATCGTGCAGGGCGTGGCGGTCGAGGTCGACGAAGTGCTCGCGGCTGAGCAGGTTGAAGGTCAAGCCGACCGCCAGCAGCACGCCGGTCAGCGCCAGCATGAACAGCAGGCTCAGGCGCGTGGTCAGCGACAGGCGGCGGATCACTCGGGGGCATCCAGCAGGTAGCCCATGCCGCGCACGGTATGGATCAGCTTGGGTTCGAAACCGTCGTCGATCTTGGCGCGCAGGCGGCGGATCGCCACCTCGATGACGTTGGTGTCGCTGTCGAAGTTCATGTCCCACACCTGCGAGGCGATCAGCGACTTGGGCAGCACCTCGCCCTGGCGGCGCAGCAGCAGCTCGAGCAGGGCGAACTCCTTGGCGGTCAGGTCGATGCGCTGGCTGCCGCGGCTGGCACGGCGCTTGAGCAGGTCCACCTCCAGGTCGGCGACCTGCAGGCGGGTCGGCACCGCGCTGGCCTGGCCGCGACGCAGCAGGGTACGCACCCGCGCCAGCAGTTCGGCGAAGGCGAACGGCTTGACCAGATAGTCGTCGGCGCCCAGCTCCAGGCCCCTGACCCGATCCTCGATGCGGTCGCGCGCGGTGAGGAACAGCACCGGCACCGCCTGCCCGGCACCACGCACCCGGCGCAGCACCTCCCAGCCCTCCATTCCCGGCATCATCACATCGAGGATCAGCAGATCGTAGGACTCATCCAGCGCCCGCTGCAGCGCCTCGCTGCCGTTCTCCACCCGATCGACGCTGAAACCGGCCTCGCTCAAGCCCTGCTGCAGGTAGGTACCGATCTTCGGCTCGTCCTCGGCCACCAAGATTTTCATGGCGTGTTCTCTCCATTGCGCGAGTGACGATTGTGCAACCCCGCGCCTCCGGCAGCCACCGGCTGACAGAAATGTAATCGGCACACGGCCGCGTCGCGGCCCCGGCAACCGCGGCCCCTTGCAGTCGCGGCCCCAGAAATGCCGCTCGTCAACTTTCCAGCGTCAACTTTGACTTTTCCATCATCTGAACAACACTTCCTAGTGTCTGCAGTTGGCGAACGATAGCTAATCCCCGTTAGCCATCGGCCAGGATGAGGAGGCACACATGAGAAACGGCAGCGCAGCTCGACTCCCGTTCAAGCGCCCGGCAAACGACATCGAGCGGGCACGCCGCGCCCGCGAGGAAGCCGAGATAGAACAGGCCATAGCCGCACGCATGGCGCAGTATGAACGCTGGTACGCGGAGCAAAGCGCGATGCTCCCCCAAGCGCTGGAAGCCTTGGTCCGGCTGCTGGATGCAGCCCGCAATGGCGGGGTGGATGATCAAAAGGAGATCTGCCGACACTTCCTGCTCGGCCTGTCCGACGGGAAAGAGCACACCTTCGATCTGACCAAGCTGCGGCGCCTGGATATCAATCTGTGGCAGGACTGCATGGCCGTGCTGCAGCTTTATCAGTACACCCTGTGCCCGATCCACCTGCTGATCAAGGATGGCTACCGGCTATGGCAACAGCTGAGAGATCAATAAATTGGCGCTACAAAAATATCAATAACCAGAAGCCCGGCCATCGCCGGGCTTCATCTTTGCTGACTGCGATCATCAGCCTGCTCCGGTCCCGGTCCTTCGGGACAATGGCATCCCGCTAGTTCCCTGCAGGGGCGGGCTCCGATACCTCGACCAGCATTCCGTCCTTGAGCCTGAAATGGAAGCGGGCGCTGACTGGCTTCGACCACAGCTCCTTGTCTTTCATCTCACGCGCGAATGTTGGGACACCGACAGTGACCGTGGCGGTATAAACGCCATCGCCGACCAAGGCGCTATTTTCGGAGTAATGCAAGCCACTGCTGCCCCACATGGGCGGCAGGACAACCTCCACGTTCTGTCCGTTGTCCTTGTTCGTCGCATTGAAGGTGATGGTCGAGTACGGAAGGCGTGTCTGGGTGGCGTTGTCCGTCACCTTGAATTCGATGTGGTAGCGCTCGTTCTTGGCGGGAACATGTTCGCTCCATTGCGCGGGGGTTCCCATCGGCATCCACATCGCTTCGGCGCCTTCCAGCTCCAACTGGAATGTCAGGCCGTCGCTGATGCTTCTGCCAATCAGCACCGCGTCTTTCGTCGGATCCTGCGGCGAAGCGAGGACCTTGATCTTTGGCTCTGCCGCTTGGGCAAGGCCCGCGACCACTGGAAATGCAATGGCCGCGCCTAAAGCAATCAACAGTTTGGGGGTGTTGGTCATTTCTAGTGCTCCTGGTCGGTTGACCGGCACTCCGTCACAGCCTTAAAGCACCAGACGGAACGGGCCTCTTGGTTTCGGCCCGTCTCGTTTGCAAAGGCGTCAACGGCTTTAAAGTGTCCACCACCGCCGAGAGAGCCGCCTGGTGCCTGCAGCCGCCGCGAAGTGAGCCTCTTAAAAGGTCATGTCTTGGGTTTGGCCAGCATCTCGCGGTGCGCACGCAGCTGCTCGATCATCTGTTCCATGTGCTGGATGCGCTGGTCCACCTGCTCGACCGTCTCCAGCCTCATCCCGCCCTGCCCCATCCCGCCGCCCATACCCATACCGCCACCCATCCCCATGCCCGGCCCCATCCCCTGACCGCCGGCCATGCAGCCGCCCATGCTCTGCATGCCACGGCCCATGGCCTGCTGGTGCTCCTGCATCAGCTTCTGCCGTTCCTCAGGCGTCTTGCCGGCCATCCAGTTCTGATGCAACTGGCGCATTTCGGTTATGTGCTGCTGCCATTGCTGTTCCACGGTGGGTTCCGTCTCGGCCCATGCGCTGCCGGCGGCAACCAGCAGCAACATGCCGCCGAAAAGAATCGATCTGTTCATCTGCAAGCCCTCGGAAAGGCTGGGTGGGAATTTCAATCTAGACCCAAGTGCGCCTGCCGATGGCTAGCTGACGGAAATGTAATCCCCCGCCGTGGCTGGGGCTAGCATGATACGGGCAGCAGAAGTCGGAAAAGGAACTCGCGCATGGCCTCCACGCCTCCCCGCCAGCATCACGCCCCCAATCCCGCCACGCCGCCGCCCGACTCGCTCCGCGACCCGGTATGCGGCATGGCTGTCAAACCCGACAGTCCGTTCCACGCGCATCACCAAGGCCAGCATTTCCACTTCTGCAGCCAGCACTGCCTGGACAAGTTCAGCGCCGAGCCGCAGCGTTACGCCCAGCCCGTCGAGGTCGAACCTGCCGAGCACGGGCATGGCGACCACACCCGCCATGCCGGCCACCATGAACATGCCGGGCATGCAGAGCACACCCCCTATCCAGCGGTCGCTGCTGCCGCACCGCTCGCCGCCGATGCCGGCGCCGAATACACCTGCCCGATGCACCCGGAGATCCGCCAGATCGGCCCTGGCACCTGCCCCAAGTGCGGCATGGCCCTGGAGCCGCTGCTGCCCGAACTGGAGGAGCAGGAGAGCCCGGAGCTGCGTGACTTCACCCGGCGCTTCTGGTGGACCCTGCCGCTGAGCGTGATCGTCACCGTGCTGGCCATGGGCGGGCATGCCCTGGCGCTGTTCCACGGCGCCACCCAGAACTGGGTCGAGCTGGCCCTGGCCACCCCAGTGGTGCTATGGGCCGGCTGGCCGTTCTACGTGCGCGGCGTGCAGTCCATCGTCCACCGCCACCCGAACATGTGGACGCTGATCGGCCTGGGCACCGCCGCCGCCTACCTGTACAGCGTGGTCGCCACCCTGGCGCCGGGCGTGTTCCCGGCCACCTTCATGATGGATGGGCGCGTGTACTTCGAGGCGGCGGCGGTGATCATCTCGCTGACCCTGCTCGGCCAGATCCTCGAACTCAAGGCGCGCTCGCAGACCTCGGCGGCGATCAAGTCGCTGCTCGGCCTGGCGCCGAAGACCGCGCGACGGATCAACGCCGACGGCACCGAAGCAGACATCCCGCTGAGCCACGTGCATAGCGGCGACACGCTGCGCGTGCGCCCCGGCGAGAAGGTGCCGGTCGACGGCCAGGTGCTGGAAGGCGAAAGCGCGGTGGACGAGTCGATGCTCACCGGCGAGCCCGTGCCGGTGATGAAGAAGGCCGGCGACACGCTGATCGGCGCCACCCTCAATAGCCACGGCAGTCTGGTGATGCAGGCGCAGAAGGTCGGCAGCGCCACCGTGCTCGCGCAGATCGTGCAGATGGTCGTCCAGGCCCAGCGCTCCAAGGCGCCGATGCAGCGCCTCGCCGACGTGATCGCCGGCTGGTTCGTCATGGTGGTGATCGCCATCGCCGCCCTGACCTTGCTCGGCTGGGGCCTGTGGGGGCCAGAGCCGAGCTGGGTGTTCGGCCTGATCAACGCGGTGGCGGTGCTGATCATCGCCTGCCCCTGCGCCCTCGGCCTGGCCACGCCGATGTCGGTGATGGTCGCCACCGGCAAGGCCGCCACCAGCGGCGTGCTGTTCCGCGATGCCGCCGCCATCGAGAACCTGCGCAAGATCGACACCCTGATCGTCGACAAGACCGGCACCCTCACCGAAGGCCACCCGGCCTTCCACAGCGTCGAGGCCGCCCCCGGCTTCGAGCCGGACGAGGTGCTGCGCCTGGCCGCCAGCCTCGACCAGGGCAGCGAGCATCCACTGGCCCATGCCATCGTCGAACACGCCCGCGCCCGGGGCCTGGCGCTGAGCACGGCAGAGACCTTCGAGTCCGCCTCCGGCATCGGCGTGCGCGGCCAGGTCGACGGTCGCCGCCTGCTGCTCGGCAACACCACATTGCTGGAGGATGCCGGCGTTGCCACCGATGCCGTGCAGGCGCGCGCCGAAACCCTTCGCGGCGAGGGCGCCAGCATCATGTACCTGGCGGTCGACGGTGTACTGGCCGGCCTGCTGGCGGTGGCCGACCCGATCAAGCCGACCTCGAAGCTGGCGGTCCAACGCCTGCAGGCGGACGGCGTGACCGTCATCATGGCCACCGGCGACGGCCTCACCACCGCGCGCTCGGTGGCGCGCCAGCTGGGCATCGAGGAGGTGCATGGCGAGGTCAAGCCGCAGGACAAGGAGCGCCTGGCCGCCGCCCTGCAGCAGACCGGCCACCGCGTGGCCATGGCCGGCGACGGCATCAACGACGCCCCGGCGCTGGCCCGCGCCGATATTGGCATCGCCATGGGCACCGGCACCGACGTGGCGATGAACAGCGCCCAGGTCACCCTGGTCAAGGGCGACCTGCTCGGCATCCTGCGCGCGCGCAGCCTGTCGGTGGCCACGGTGCGCAACATGCACCAGAATCTGACCTTCGCCCTGCTCTACAACGCCATGGGCATCCCGCTGGCGGCCGGCCTGTTCTATCCGCTGACCGGCCACCTGCTGTCGCCGCTGATCGCCGCGCTGGCGATGAGCGTCAGCTCGGCTTCGGTGGTGTTCAATGCCCTGCGCCTGCGTCAGGCGCGGATCGACTGACGCAAAAAACAGACTTGACCTTGCCACGATGGCAAGGTCAAAGATGAGTTCAAGGCCGGGCTGGACCGGCCAACATCGAGGAGTCCACCATGAGCACCATCGAACTGAACGTCCAGGACATGACCTGCGGCACCTGCGTCAAGCACGTCACCGCGGCACTGAGCCCGCTGGCCGGCGTCACCGCGGTCGAAGTCGACCTGCAGACCGGGCGCGTACAGGTCAGCGGCACGCCGGACAGCGCGGCGCTGATCGCCGCCCTGGATGACGCCGGCTATCCGGCGCAACTGGCGACCCCGGCCACCGCACCCAGCCCGGCAAAAAGCGGCGGCTGCGGCGGCGGTTGCGGCTGCCACGGTTAAACCAAGGAGAGTTTTCATGCAGGCCAAACTGCGTATCGCCACCCTCGCCGCCCTGTTCATCAGCGGCGCCGCCCAGGCCGCCGACGCCCTGACCATCGACGTGCATCGCGACGCCAACTGCGGCTGCTGCAAGGAGTGGATCAAGCACCTGGAGGCCAACGGCTTCGAGGTCCGCGACCACGTCGAACCCAACATGAGCGCGGTCAAGCAGCGCCTCGGCGTGGCCCCGCGCCTGGCCTCGTGCCATACGGGCGTGATCGACGGCAAATTCGTCGAAGGCCACGTGCCGGCGGCGCAGATCCTCGAACTGCGCCAGCGCCCGGACCTGCTCGGCCTTGCCGTGCCCGGCATGCCGGCCGGCTCGCCGGGCATGGAATATGGCGACGCCAAGGACGCCTATCAGGTGATCGGCCTGACCAAGCAGGGCAAAGACGTGGTAGTGGCGGACTATCCTGCCAAGTGATCTCGCTCCGGCATCACAACACCACGGGGCGATCCGGCAGCTCGTTGTCCCGCCCGGCGCTCGCCGGGAAATGCTCCACCATGAGCCGGGTCACGGCGCGAATACCCTCCAGCGCGCCCTGCTCGAAGCGCCCCCGGCGGAAGGCCTCCTCCATGGCGTGGCAGATGCGCTCCCACTCGAGCGCGCCGACCCGGGCATGGATGCCCCGGTCGGCGACGATCTCGACGTCGCGATCGGCCAGCAGCAGGTAGACCAGCACGCCGTTGTTCTGCTCGGTGTCCCACACGCGCAGCAACGAGAACACCTCGAGCGCTCGCTCCCTGGCCGATGGAAGGCGCAGCAGCGCACTCCCCGGCAATGCGCCCTCCACGGCAAAGCGGATCTGCCCGGCATGGCGGCGTTCGCTCGCCACGATCTCCGCTTGGATCGCGTCCAGCGTGCACAGAGCAAAGGCCCGCTTGAGGTGCCAGGGCGTCATCGACAGATGCCGGATCAGGCGCTTGCAGTCGCTCGTCACCATCGTCCCGACGCGCCTCCGCCGCCAAAGCCACCGCCACCGCCGCCGAAGCCGCCACCGAAGCCACCGCCCGACCGGCCGCCACTGTGCCAGCCACCCCGGCCGATGCCGCCACCGAGCAGGGTGAACACGAAGGCCATCACACCGGCGCCCAGTGCGGCCCAGAACACGCCGATGAGCAGCCAGGACAGCACGGTCACGCCGGCACCGGCCAGCAACGCCGCCGGCAGGCGACCGAGGACCGCGCGCAGGATACCGCCCAGCACCAGAACCGCCATCACCACCACCGGCATCAATTGCGAAAACTCGCCCACCACATCGCCCGCCGCGCGCTCGGGAGCGGGCAATGGCTCGCCGCCGATCACGGCGATCATGCGGTCGATGCCGGCATCGATGCCGCCATAAAAGTCGCCCTGCCGGAAGCGCGGCACGATGATCTCGCTGATGATGCGCTTGGCCGTGGCATCGTTCAGCGCGCCTTCCAAGCCATAGCCCACCTCGATGCGCAACGTGCGATCGTCCTTGGCGACGATCAGCAAGGCGCCGTCGTCGACCTTCCGGCGCCCCAGCTTCCACTGCTCGACCACCCGCAGGGCGTACTGCTCGATCGGCTCCTCGCCGGTGGTCGGGACGATCAGCACGGCCAGCTGGCTGCCCTTCTCCGTCTCGAACGCTTGCAGTTTCCCTTCGAGGGCGGCGGCCTGCTCTCGGCTGAGCGTCGCTGTCTGATCAGTGACCCGCGCGGTCAGGGGCGGTACCGCCACCGGCTCGGCCGCAGCCGGCAGGCTCGCGCCCAGGACGAGCGCCACCAGCAGGGCTCGCACCGGGGCGAAGGCGCTCATCAGTAACCCGGCTGCGGCTTGCCGCCTTGCGGCTGGGCCGGCGGGGCGCTGAAATCCACCGCCGGCGCCGTGGAGATGGCGCGCTCGTTCTCGACGCTGAAGTTGGGCTTGACCTTGAAACCGAACACCATCGCGGTCAGGTTGGAGGGAAAGCTGCGTACCGTGACGTTGTACGCCTCCACCGCCTTGATGTAGCGGTTGCGCGCCACGGCGATGCGGTTTTCGGTGCCTTCCAGCTGCGCCTGCAGATCGCGGAAGATGGCATCGGCCTTGAGCTGCGGGTAGTTTTCCACCACCACCATCAGTCGCGACAACGCGCCGCTCAACTGCGCCTGGGCCGCCTGGAAGCGGGCAAAGGCCTCGGGATCGTTGACCAGCTCCGGGGTGACCTGGATACCGCCGACGCGCGAGCGGGCCTCGGTGACCTGCGCCAGCACTTCCCGCTCGTGGGCGGCGTAGCCCTTGACCGTGTTAACCAGGTTGGGCACTAGGTCGGCCCGGCGCTGGTACTGGTTGAGCACTTCGGACCAGCTCGCCTTGGTCTGCTCGTCGCTGGACTGCAGGTTGTTGTAGCCGCAGCCGGAGAGGCCGAGGGCCAGCACGAGGAGCAGCAGACTCCACAGTTTGTGCATTTGCGTTCTCCACAATGAGTCGGTGCCGCTTGCAGGTATAGCAGGAGACGCCCACCAGCGATGGCGAGCGGCTCGCGACGCCGGGATCAATCCGCGATAGCGTCGTGCCGGCGCATGAAGCGCCGGTCGATGAAGTCCTTCCAACGCCCCAGCAGCGCACCTTCCGCCGTCAGTCCGCCCCAGCTCAGCAGCGCCCCGCCCTGGCCGTCGGCCAGCAGCGCCAAGACACGCCGCTGCGGTCGGTAAGCGGCCAGCGGCTTGCCGCTGAGCGCGGCGGCCAGGTTACGCGCCAGCACCGGTCCCTGACGCACCGCATGGACACCGTTGTGCGGGGTATCGGCCAGACTGGCGCAGTCGCCGCTGGCGAACAGCTGCGGGTGCGAAACGCTTTGCAGCGTGGCGGCAATCGCGACGAAGCCGCGCTCATCGCAGGCCAGCCCCGACTCGCGCAACCAGGGCAGCGGGCTGGCGCCGCTAGCCAGGATGAGGCGATGACCCTGCCAGACCGGTCTGCCGGCGGCCAACAACGTAGCCCCGCAAACCCGCTCGACCGGGCAGTGCTCATGCACGCGCACGCCCGCCGCCTGCAAATGGCGCAGTGCCCGCGTGCGCAGGGCCGGCGGATGGCCGGCCAGCAGCGTCGTCGCGCAGAACAGCGACAGCGACGGCACCTGCCGGGCCAGAGCCAGGGCCAGCTCGACGCCCGCCGCACCACCACCCAGGATCGCCAGTGGCTCGGGCTGTTGCCTCCAGACCCGCCAGCGGGCAATGAAGCCCGGGAAGGGCTTGACCGGCAGCAGCTCCATGCACGCCCCCTGCTGCTCGGGCGCCCTGGGCAAGGCCCCCGGATTCAGCGACAGCCAGCGGCCCTGCAGCGACTCACCGGAGGTCAACCTGAGCGTGTGCGTGCCCGCCGCCAGTGCCACCACCGCCGCCGGCAACCACTCGATACCTGCCGCCGCGCAGAGCGGCGGCAGGTGAATACGGCACTGCTCGACCCGGTAGCGTCCTGCCAGCAGTCCGGGCAGCATGCCGGAATACCAGACCTGCGGCTCGGGGCAGATCAGCGCGATGCGCCCGCGCGGGCGCTGGCCGGATGCCCACAGGCGCAGGACGCCCAGATGGACATGCCCCGCGCCCGCCAGGAGCAGATCGAAGTCCGCTTGCACCGCGTTGCCCCCGTCAGCCATGGCAACCTCTCCACAACCCGCGCGCGCCAATCACGGCACGCCCCAACCCCCAGCCTAGCCTTCTCCCTGCCAGCGCCAGCCCAACCTGACAAAACCGTAATCTTCACCTCAGCTTCCCGACAGCTCGCGGCGGTTATGGTGATAGCCATGGTAAAAGCGTGCTGCCTTAGGGCAGACGAACATCAGGGCGGCTCCGCGGAGTTGCCTGTGGCTGACGGGATATGACAGGCATGCAAGCTCCAACTTCGCGACGAACCTTCATCAAGGGCCTGGCCGCCGGCGGCGTGCTCGCCGGCCTCGGCCTGTGGCGAGCGCCGGTGTGGGCGCTAGGCAGGCCGGGCCAGCCGGGGGTGCTGGCCGGCACGCAGTTCGACCTGAGCATCGACGAGCTGCCGGTCAACTTCACCGGCAAGGCGCGCAAGGCGATTGCGATCAACGGCAGCCTGCCGGCGCCGCTGCTGCGCTGGCGCGAGGGCGATACCGTGACTCTGCGGGTGCGCAACCGCATCAAGGAAGACACCTCGATCCACTGGCACGGAATCCTGCTGCCGGCCAACATGGACGGCGTACCCGGTTTCAGCTTCGCCGGCATCGCCCCGGACGGCCTGTACGAATACCGCTTCAAGGTGAAGCAGAGCGGCACCTACTGGTATCACAGCCATTCCGGCTTCCAGGAGCAGCTCGGCGTCTATGGCCCGCTGGTGATCGACCCGCTGGAGCCGGAGCCGTTCCAGTACGAACGCGACTACGTGGTGATGCTCTCCGACTGGACCGACGAGGACCCGGCCAAGGTGCTGGCCAAGCTGAAGAAGCAGGCCGACTACTACAACCAGCACCGCCGTACGGTCGGCGACTTCATCCGCGATATCGGCGACAACGGCTGGAGCGACACCCTGAGCGAGCGCTGGGCCTGGGCGAAGATGAACATGACGCCCACCGATCTGGCCGACGTGACTGGCGCCACCTACACCTACCTGCTCAACGGCCAGGCACCGGATGGCAACTGGACCGGCCTCTTCCAGCCCGGCGAGCGCATCCGCCTGCGCCTGATCAACGCCTCGGCGATGACCTACTTCGACTTCCGCATCCCCGGCCTCAAGCTCACCGTGGTCGCCGCCGACGGCCAGAACGTCGAGCCGGTGGAGGTCGACGAGCTGCGCCTGGCCGTGGCGGAAACCTATGACGTGATCGTCACCCCGGACGGCAGCCAGGACGCCTACACCCTGTTCGCCCAGGCCATGGACCGCAGCGGCTACGCCCGCGGCACCCTGGCGCTGCGCGAGGGCCTGAGTGCGCCCGTGCCGGCGCCCGATCCGCGCCCCGAGCTGAGCATGGCCGACATGGGCCACGGCGATCATGGCGCCCACGCTGCCGCGAGTGCGCATGCCGGGCATGGCGAGGCCGCGGCGACGGTCGGTGCCATGGATCATTCCACCATGCAGCACGCCAGCATGAACCACGGCGCCGCGGCGCAAGCCGGGATGAACCATGCGGCCATGGCCGGGATGGATCACAGCCAGATGGCGGGCATGGACCACGGCAGTATGGCCGGCATGGACCACGGCACGCCCGCCGCCGCGGCCATCGCCATGCAGGGCCACCCGGCCAGCGAGGCGGGCAATCCGTTGATCGACATGCAGACCATGATGCCGACCGCCAAGCTGGACGACCCGGGCCTCGGCCTGCGCGACAACGGTCGCCGCGTGCTGACCTACGCCGACCTGCGCAGCCGCTTCGCCGACCCGGACGGCCGCGCGCCGATGCGCACCCTCGAGCTGCACCTGACCGGCCACATGGAGCGCTACTCCTGGTCAATCGACGGGGTGGAGTTCGCCGATGCCGCGCCGCTGCGCTTCCAGTACGGCGAGCGCCTGCGCATCGTGCTGGTCAACGACACCATGATGCACCACCCCATCCACCTGCACGGGCTGTGGAGCGACCTGGAGGACGAGGACGGCAACTTCCAGGTGCGCAAGCACACCGTCGACATCCCGCCGGGCGCCAAACGCAGCTACCGCGTCACTGCCGACGCCCTGGGCCGCTGGGCCTACCACTGCCACCTGATGATGCACATGGACCTCGGCATGTTCCGGGAAGTCCGCGTCGAAGAATGATGAGGAATTACGCAATGACCACTCGCCACAAGCGCACCACCCTGCTCGCCACCTCCCTGGCCTTCGGCCTGTTCGCCGCCCTGCAACTGCCGCAGGTGCTGGCCGGGAACAAGGGCGACGAGTACCAGGAGAAACCTCGCTCCAGCAACGCCGCCACTCCCGCCACCCCGGCCAAGAAGGCCCAGGGCGGCATGATGAATCATGACCAGATGAACCACGGCCAGATGGGCACGCAGAAGATGTCCCCGAGCGGCATGGAGCACAACAAGATGAACATGGATCACGACCGCACCATGCAGCAGATGCACCAGAACCAGGGCCAGATGGGCCACGGCAACATGGGCCAGGGGCAGATGAACCACGGCAGCATGCCGCCGGCCAAGGCGGCGCCCAACAGCAAGGATCGGAAGAATGGCCAGTAAGCTGCCACTTGCCATCGCCATGGGCCTGGGGCTTGTCGCCTCGGCCCAGGCTGAAGAATCGGTCGATCATGCGGCTCACGCCGGTCATGAGCTGACCGCCCAGGAGCCTGCCCAGGAGGAATCGGGGCAGGACATGCCGACGATGGATCACAGCCAGATGGATCACGGCAGCATGGACCACGGGCAGATGATGCCGATGGACATGCAGGCGCAGCCCCAGGCTGCGCCCAGCGCCGACCATCAGGCCCATCACCCGGTCGGCTACCAGGGCGCTCCGGTGCCGCCACTGACCGACGCCGACCGCGCCGCTGCCTTCCCCGACCTGCCGCCGCATGCCATGCACCAGGGCGGCATCAACTACCGGTTCCTCGCCGACCAGCTGGAGTGGCAGGACGCCGACGAGGGCAGTGCGCTGGCCTGGGACTTCAGCGGCTGGGTCGGCGGCAATATCGATCGTCTGGCCTTCCGCTCCGAAGGCGAGCGGGTCAACGGCCATACTGAAGAAGCCGAGCTGCAGCTGCTGTGGAGCCACGCCATCGGCCCCTGGTGGGAAACCGTGGCCGGGGCGCGTCAGGACTTCAAGCCCGGCTCGCCGCAGACCTGGGCCGCCTTCGGCGTGCAGGGCATGCCGCTGTACGGACTGGAGACCGAGGCCACTGCCTTCCTCGGCGAAGGTGGGCAGAGCGCCGCGCGCCTGAATGCCGAGTACGACATCCTGCTGACCAACCGGCTGATCCTGCAGCCGGTCGCCGAAGCCAACCTGTACGGGCGCAACGACGAGGAGCGCGGCGTCGGCTCGGGCTTCAGCGACGCCCAGCTGGGCCTGCGCCTGCGCTATGAGATCCGCCGCGAGTTCGCCCCCTACATCGGGGTGAACTGGACGCGCGCCTACGGCAATAGCGCCGATCTGCTGCGCGAGGACGGCGAGGACGTCAGCGAAGCGCGGCTAGTCGCCGGCATCCGCTTCTGGTTCTGAGAGACTCCCGCCCAATGAAAAGAACGATAACAACCCTGACGCTGGCCAGCCTTGCGGCAGCTGCCATCGGTGCCGGCGTCATCTATTCCGGCCTGATCAACGTGGGCGCTGACGATCCGCACTTAGCCGGGGTGCATGCGCTGCTGACCACCGCGCGCGAGCGCTCGATCGCCGTGCGCGCACGGGATATCGAGGTGCCCGACCTGAACGATGCCGAGCTGATCCGCGCCGGAGCCGGCAACTACCACTCCATGTGCATCGGCTGCCACCTGGCGCCGGGCATGACGCCGACCGAGCTGAGTCAGCATCTCTACCCGAAGCCGCCGAACCTGGCGCAGATCGGCGCCAACGGCAATCCGTCGGTCGCCTTCTGGATCATCAAGCACGGCATTAAGGCCACCGGCATGCCGGCCTGGGGCAAGAGCATGGGCGACGAGCACATCTGGGGCATGGTCGCCTTCCTGCAGCAGCTGCCCAGCCTGGACGCCGCGCAGTACCGTGCCCTGGTGGCTGCCAGCGACGGCCACTCCCACGGCGGCGGGGAAACGCAGATGCACGACCATAGCCGCCAGCACGGCCACCCCGGAGCGGCGCCAAGCCCGCAGCCACCGGCGGCGTCCCACCACGGCGACGGCCACGACCAGGCAATCGCCACCGCCCCGGAGAAGCAGGTCCACGTGCATGCCGATGGCAAGGAGCATGTGCACCACTGACTGAGCCAGCCCTGCCCCACGCGCCGGCGTTGGGGCAAAGCTGGTAGACTGTTGCGGTTTTTTCCAGCCCGTGAGTGCCATTGCCGTGGAACTGTTCAAGGAATTCACCTTCGAAGCCGCCCATCTCCTGCCCCATGTGCCGCAGGGTCACAAGTGCGGGCGTCTGCATGGTCATTCGTTCCGCGTGGCGATCTACATCGAAGGCGAGGTTGATCCCTATACCGGCTGGATCCGCGACTTCAGCGAGATCAAGGCGATCTTCAAGCCGATCTACGACCGCCTCGACCACTACTACCTGAACGACATCCCCGGCCTGGAAAACCCCACCAGCGAGAACCTCTCCAAGTGGATCTGGCAGCAGCTCAAGCCGCTGCTGCCCGAGCTGTCGCGGGTGCGCGTGCACGAGACCTGCACCAGCGGCTGCGAATACCGCGGCGACTGAGTCCGCTTGTCGGCATCCGGTCGCTGCACACAGCCGCGCCAGATACCGGCGCCCGGCCCTGCGCCCGCGCGCCGGGCGGGCGATGCGCCATCCGCCGCCCTTTACGCTCCGATGAACACCCCTCAAGCGTCTCCCCACCGCGAGCGCGGCCTCGATCTGGTCAAGTGGCTGGCGCTGCTGAGCATGGTGCTCGACCACCTGCGCTTCCTGATTCCCGGTCACGCCCTGCTGGGCTGGGGTTTCGTCCCCGGCCGGCTGGCCTTCCCACTGTTCTGTCTGGCGCTGGCCGCCAATCTGGCGCGCAGCCGGCCGGGGGCCTGCGGTCGCTCGGAGCAGCGGCACATCGGCGCCCTGCTGCTGTTCGCCGTGCTCAGCGAACCGGCCCACGACCTGATGCTGGGCAATGCCGCCAAGTTCAACATTCTGATCAGCCTGGCCCTGGGCTGGGGGGTCGCCTGGAGCGCCCACGCCCTCCAGCGCGGGCCGCTGCTGCTGTCCGCTCTGCTGCTGGCCGGCGCCGTCTGGCTGAACACCCTCCTGACCTACGGCCTGCTCGGCGTCCTGCTGCCGACCCTGTGCCTGCTCGCCCTGCAGCGCGGCGGCGCGTGGCCGGCGCTGGCCACGCTGACGGCACTGCTGGCCAACCTGACGCCGCGCCTCGGCGCCGCCCTGCTCGCCGGACAACCGCGCGACTGGATGATCGCCGCCAGCTGCCTGGCTGCCCTGCCGCTGGGTTTCTGGCTGCTGCGCACACCGCTGCCGGAGCGCCTGTGCGTGCCGGCGGTCGGCCGCTGGGCCTACTACTTCTACCCGCTGCACATGCTGGCGATCGCCGCAGCCGCCTGGCTGCTGCGCGCCCCCTGAGGCACCCTTGAGGGACCATCCATGCGCCTGATCCATACCTCCGACTGGCACCTGGGCCAGACCCTGCATGGCCAGGACCGCGACTTCGAACATGCCGCCTTCCTCGCCTGGCTGCTGGAGCAGCTGGTGACGCAGCAGGCCGACGCCCTGCTGATCGCCGGCGACGTCTTCGACACGGTCAACCCGCCGCTCAAGGCCCAGGAGCGCCTGTACGACTTCATCGTCGAGGCCCACCGGCGCCTGCCGCGGCTGGACATCGTGATGATCGCCGGCAACCACGACTCCGGCGGGCGCATCGAGCTGCCGGCGCCCTTGATGCGCCGCCTCAACGCCCACGCCCTCGGCCGGGTCAGCTGGCTGGACGATGGCGTACTGGACAGTACGCGGCTGCTGCTGCCGCTGCACCGCGCCGACGGCTCGGTCGGCGCCTGGTGCCTGGCCCTGCCGTTCCTGCGTCCGGCCGAAGTGACTGGCGGCGAGGTCGGTGACGACTATCTCGCCGGCATCGACAAGGTGCATCGCGAGCTGATCGCCGCCGCCGAGGCGCAGCGCGCGCCGGACCAGGCGCTGGTCGCCATCAGCCACGCGCACATGGCCGGGGCGGCGGTGTCGGAGGATTCCGAGCGCAACATCGTCATCGGCAACGCCGAGGCGCTGCCGGCCAGTCTGTTCCCCGAAGCGGTCGCCTACGTCGCCCTCGGCCACCTGCACAAGCCGCAGCAGGTCGCCGGCCAGGGCCGCATCCGCTACAGCGGCGCGCCGCTGCCGCTGTCGTTCGCCGAGGTCAACTACCCGCACCAGGTGCTGCTGGTCGAGCTGGATGGCAGCGCCCTGCGCAGCGTCGAGCCACTGCCGGTACCGCGCGCGGTGGACATGCTGCGTATCGGCCCCAAGCCGCTGGCCGAAGTGCTGGAACAGCTCGCCGCCCTGCCCGCCTCGGCGCTTGAGCGCGAGCGCCAGCCCTGGCTGGAAGTGCGCGTGCAACTGGAGCAGCCGCAGCCCGACCTGCGCCAGCAGATCGAAGCCGCGCTGGACGGCAAGGGCTGTCGGCTGGTGCGCATCGCCAGCGAATACCGTGGCAGCAAGGAAGAGACGCCGGCACTGGTCGGCCTAGACCAGCTCAGCCCGCAGGAACTGTTCCGGCGCAGCTGGCAGGCGGAATACGGCAATGAGGCCGATGGCCAGGTGCTGCAGGACTTCCTGCAGTTACTGCAGGAAGTGGAACTCGAAGGAGAACAATCGGCATGAAGATCCTCGCCATCCGCCTGAAGAACCTCGCCTCGCTGGCCGACGAGCAGGAGGTCGACTTCACCGCCGAGCCGCTGGCCAGCGCCGGCCTGTTCGCCATCACCGGACCGACCGGCGCCGGCAAGAGCACCCTGCTCGACGCCCTGTGCCTGGCGCTGTTCGGCAAGACACCACGCCTCCACAACGCTTCTTCGCAGATCAAGGTGCCGGACGGCACCGACAACGAAGCCATTGGCAGCAACGACGGCCGTAACCTGCTGCGCCGCGGTGCCTCCAATGGGTATGCCGAGGTGGACTTCTTTGGCGTCGACGGCAAGCGCTACCGCGCCCGCTGGGAGGCGCGCCGCGCCCGCGACAAGGCCAGCGGCAAGCTGCAACCAATCCAGCAAAGCTTGCGCGACCTGGACAGCGACCAGTTGCTGACCGGCAACGTGACTGAGTTCCACAAGCAGATGGAGCAGCGCCTGGGCCTCAACCTAGAGCAATTCACCCGCGCCGTGCTGCTGGCGCAAAGCGAGTTCAGCGCCTTCCTCAAGGCCGAGGACAATCAGCGCGGCGAGCTGCTGGAGAAGCTCACCGACACCGGACTGTACAGCCGCATCGGCAAGGCCGCCTACGAGGCTGCCAAGCGTGCAAAAACGGTATTGGAAAATCTGGAACGCGAGGCCGGCGGCATCCGTCCGCTGGCCGCGGACGAGCGGCAGGCACTGGAGCAACAGCACGCCGACGCTGTCGCCCAGCTCAAGACAGAACAGCAGCAGCTGAATAGTCTGCAACAGCAGCGCCAGTGGCTCGTCGACCTGACGCGCCTGCAGACCGACCGGCAGTACGCCCAGGCCCAACTGGACGCCGCCATCGCCACCCAGGACAGTCTGGCCGGCGAACGGCAGACCCTAGCCCTGCTCGAACAGCTCGCCCCCGAACGCCACCGCTTCGCCCGCCAGGTCGCACTGCACCCGCAGCTGGCCGAACTCGAAGCCAGCCTGAAACGCCACGGCGCGCAGCAGCTGGCCCTGCGAGACCAATTAGCTGAGCTGGGCGCCACAGCAATCCAAGCCAAGGCACAACTGGAAGCCGCCGAGCAGGCCCGCCAGCAGGCCGAGGCACCGCTGCGCCAGGCCTACGGCGAGGAACAGCGCCTGAGCGAGCTGCAGCGAGAACGGGACAAAGCGCAACAGACCGAGCAGCAGGCCCGCGATGCTTATGCCGATGGGGAAAGCACACTGGCGCAACTGCAGGAGCGGCAGACCCGTCTGGCCGGCCAGCAGGACGAACTGGCCAAGCGCCTGCAACGCACCGCCGAACTGCACACTCTGTGCGCCGCCTGGGACGGCCACAGTCCCCGGCTGCGACAGGCAGGGCAACTGGCCAACCAAGTGGCCAAGGGCAGGGAGGAGCTGCCGGCGCTGCAACAGGCGGCCGACCTCGCGCAGGAACAGTCGGAGAGCGCGCGCCGGCAGCTGGACGATCTAAAGCAGCAACTCGGCGGCAACCCAGCGGCAGAGCAACTGGCTGCGCTGCAACGACAGCTCGGCGAGTGGCGCCCGAGTCTGGACAGACTGAAAGAGGCACAGAGTCTCTACCAGCGTCACGAAGAGCTGGCCAGGCGCCTCGCCGAAACGCAGGTGCACGCCAGCAACCTGCAGACACAACGCGAACAGTGCGTGACCAGCGGTACGGCCGTCAGCACCGAACTGCAAAGTGCGGAGCAGGCGCTTACCGTCATCCTCGAACTGCTGGAGCGGCAGCGCCTGGCGCGCAGCGCCAGCGTCGAAGATCTGCGCGCGCAACTGCGCGACGGCGAACCCTGTCCCGTATGCGGCAGCGCCGAGCATCCGTATCACCACAGCGATGCATTGTTACAAGCCCTCGCCAGTCAGGACGAAGCAGAAGCCGCCCGCGCCCAGCAAAAGGTCGACAATCTCAAGGAACAGCGCGCCGGACTGGCCGCAGAATACAGAGCCTTAGAGCGGCAGCTGGGCGAAGCAGGTCAGGAACAGGAGCGGATCGTCGTCGAGCTGACTGCACTCGACCGCAACCTGGCCGCCCACGCCGAGTTACTGGCGCAGCCTGATGGGCAGCGCGGCGAATGGCTCTCCGGACAACTCGCTGACCTGCGCCTGTCCATCGATCAGGCCGAAACGCGTCAGGGCGAGCTGTTGCAGTGGCAGCAGCAGAGCGAACAACTGCAGCACCGGCAGTTGGCCGCCGAGCAGGCCAGCCAGAGCGCAAAGCGCAATCTGGAGCACCAGAACAAGCAGCTGGGCGCCGACCAGCAGCGTCTGGACACCGAGCTGCGAGCCTTCACCAAGCTGCTGCCCGGCGACTGGCTGCAGCGCTGGCAAACCGCGCCGACGCACACCTTCATGGAGCTGGATAGCCAGGTCGGCGAACGCCTGCGGCAACTGGATGAGCAGCGCGAGCTGGACGAGGAATACCGGCAGCGGCAGGCCATTCTGGAGCAGGAGCATCTGCAGCAGAACCATCGCCAGCAGCACCTGCAAGCCTGCAGCACCCGTCTGGGCGAGCTGGACCAGCTGCGCCGCGAGGCCGCGACCAACCTGCGCCAGTGCCTCGGCGAGCAGCCCAGTGCCGCCGCCTGGCAGCAACAGCTGGAACAGGCGCAGAACCAGGCGCGCGGCGCCGCAACGAGCGCCGCCGAAGCGCTGGGCGAAGCGAGCCAGCAGCAGATCCGCCTCGCAACAGAAGAACAGAGCCTGCGCCAGCGCCTGCAGGATCTACAGCAGGAACGGCTGGAGCTGGAGCGCGAGCTGACCGCCTGGCGCGACTGCCATCCGCAACTGGACGACGCGACCCTCGCTGCCCTGCTCGCTCGCCCGACCAGAGATCTTCCCGCGCTGCGCGAGCAACTGAAGGCCGCCGAAGACGCCGTCACCCAGAGCCGCGTGCGTCTGCAAGAACGCAACCAGCAGCTCGACGCGCATCGGTCCAAGACGAGCGAAGTGCCGGAGCCGGCGGCCCTAGAACATGCGCTCGGCGAACAGCAACAGCGCTGCGACCTGGCCGAACACCAGGCCACCGATCTGCGCGCTTCCTTGGTCGAGGACGACCGCCGCCGTCAGCAGGGCAGCGAGCTGCTGACGCGCATCGAGGCGGCACGGGCCGAATACCAGCGCTGGGGCCGTATCGAGGCACTGATCGGCTCTTCCACTGGTGACAAGTTCCGCAAGATCGCCCAGGGCTACAACCTCGACCTGCTGGTGCAGCACGCCAACCTGCAGCTGCGCCAGCTGGCCAGGCGCTACCGCCTGCAGCGCGGCGGCAGCGCGCTGGGCCTGCTGGTGCTGGATACCGAGATGGGCGACGAGCTGCGCTCGGTGCATTCGCTGTCCGGCGGCGAGACCTTCCTGGTGTCGCTGGCCCTGGCGCTGGGCCTGGCGTCGATGGCCTCGAGCAAGCTGCGCATCGAGTCGCTGTTCATCGACGAGGGCTTCGGCAGCCTCGACCCCGAGTCGCTGCAGCTGGCGATGGACGCGCTGGACAACCTGCAGGCGCAGGGCCGCAAGGTGGCGGTGATCTCCCACGTGCAGGAGATGCACGAACGCATCCCGGTGCAGATCCGCGTGCAGCGCCAGGGCAACGGCGCCAGTGCGTTGAGTATCGTCGGCTGAAAGCGAGTACGCACCGTACGCACCAACAACTGCCGCAGGCATTTCCTACCGGCGGAGTCGCTCAAGGTGGAAAATCGCTGCGCGAGTTTTCCACCCTTCCTCAACGCGGCCCTACGCCTGAGCCTTGGCCCGGCTCCGCTCCAGCATCTTGCGCAGCTGCTGGTCGAGCTTGTCGAGTGTGCCAGCGGGATCGAGCCAGTAGTCGGTGGACCATAGCCGGAGGATCTCCCAGCCGAGACCACGCAGCACGCTCTCGCGGATCTTGTCGCGGTCGCGGGCGGTGGCCGAGCGATGGTAGGTGGCGCCGTCGCACTCGATGCCGGCGAGATAGCGCCCCGGTGCATCCGGGTCGACCACGCCGAGATCGATCCTGAAGCGCGACACGCCGACCTGCGGGTGCAGAGTCCAGCCCTTCTCGGCCAGGGCACGGGCCACCGCCTCCTCGAACGGCGAGTCGAAGCTGCCCACCGAGCCGTGCACCGCCTCGTCCAGCGCCCGCGCGCCGCGCTCGGCGAATTCGAGGAAGTGCTTGAGGTCCTTGACCCCCTCGGCGGCGGTGCGCGCCAGGTCGATCTGCTCCGGGCGCAGGCTAGAGAACACCTTGAGCTCGCTGCGCGCGCGGGTGATCGCCACGTTGAGGCGCCGCTCGCCGCCGTTCTTGTTCAGCGGACCGAAGTTCATGCTCACCTGGCCGGCGCTGTCCGGGCCGAAGGTGGTGCTGAACAGGATCAGGTCGCGCTCGTCGCCCTGCACCGATTCGAGGTTCTTGACGAACACCGGCTCGATCAGCGCCTCGTCGAAGTGGCGATCCAGCGCCGGATTGCGCCGCCGCGCGGCGTCCAGCAAGTCGAGGATCAGGGTCTGCTGCTTCTGGTTGAAGGTGACCACGCCGAGGGTCAGCTGGCCCGGCTCGACATCCTGCAGGCGCTGCTCGATCTCCGCCACCACCGCATCGGCCTCGGCACGGTTGGTCTGGCTGCCGCCGCGGTCGTAGCTGCCGCCGACGAACTGCAGGTTGACCGCACGATCCTCGGTGGCCGGCGACGGGAAGGTGATCAGCCCGCCCTTGTAGTAGCGGTGGTTGGAGAAGGTGATCAGGCTCTCGTGGCGCGAGCGGTAGTGCCAGGACAGGTCGACGGTCGGCAGGTTGGCGCCGAGCAGTTCGTCGAGGATGCTTTCCAGATCCTCGTCGTCGCTGCCCTCCTCCTCGCCGGCCTGCGCCGAGCTGAAGAAGCTGGTCGGCGGCAATTGTTTCGGATCGCCGACCACCACGGTCTGGCGGCCGCGGGCGATGGCGCCAATGGCGTCCCACACGGTGATCTGCGAAGCCTCGTCGAAGATCACCAGATCGAACGGCTGCTGGTCGGCCGGCAGGTACTGGGCGATCGACAGCGGCGACATCAGCAGGCAGGGGGTCAGCGCGGCGATGGCGTTGGGCGTCTCGCCGAGCAGCTGGCGCAGCGGCTTGTGGCGGGTCTTCTTCTCCAGCTCGCGACGGATCACCCCGAACTCGCTGGATTTCTGCGCATCCTCGCGCTCCACTAGGCCCTGACGGATGCGCGTGCGGATGTACTGGGCGGTGATCTCGCGCACACGGTCATCGAGGGCGCGGAAGCTGGCGATCTTGCGCTCGTGCTCGACCGCCACGAAGTTGCGCAGCGCCGGGGTGGCGTCGATCTTCTGCACCAGCCAGCCGCGCGCGTAGTTGACCTCCAGCGCGCGCTGCGCCTGGCCGGCCGGCACGCGGCCCTGCTCGATGGCTTCCACCAGCGGCAACAGGCCGAGCGCCAGCGCCTCGCCGCGCACGCGCAGCCAGCGGTAGACGCCGTCGGGGTGCAGCATGCGCCACTCGCCGTCGCAGGTCGGCAGGCGGCCCTCGAGGTAGCCGAAGATGCTCTCGCTGCGCACCGCGATGTCGTCGGGGTGGATCTTCACCAGCATCAGCCATTCCCAGCGCGTGCGCAGGGTCGGACCGAGTTCCAGTCCGTAGAGGCGCTGGGCCTGTTCCGACATGAACATCTGGTCGCTCAGGATGTCCCAGTCGTAGATGCCGTCGTTGGCACCCGCCACCGCCAGCGCGAAGCGTTCTTCGGACTCGCGCAGCGCGGCCTCGGCCATGCGGCGCTCGGTGATGTCGGTCGAGATGCCGCTCACGCGCTGCACCTGGCCGTCGGAGATGAGCACGCCGCGCTCGTGGATCCAGCGCACCGCGCCGTCGGGCCGCAGCACGCGGAACTCCGCGTTCCACGGCGCGTGGGCGCCGCCGTCGAGCCACTGGCCGAAGGTCTCGCCGATGCGGCCGCGGTCCGCCGGGTGGATGCTGTCGATCCACAGGTGCGGCTCGCGGTACAGGTCTTCCACCTTGCGGCCCCAGATGCGCTCGAAGCTCGGACTCGCGTACACCACGCGCTCGGGCATCAGTTCGGTGATCCAGATCACGTCGGGGGTCGCGTCGGCCATGCGGCGAAAGCGCAGTTCGCTGTCCTGCAGCGCCGCCTGCACGCGCGCGTTCTCGCGTTCGGCCACGCGGCGTTCGTGGTTCTCGCGCGCCAGGTCGGCGTAGAGCCGCGCGTTCTCCAGGGAGATCGCCGCCTGCGAGGCCATCACCTCGAGCAGGCTCAGCCGCTCCGGCGTGAAGACGCGCGGCGCCAGGTTGTTCTCGAGGTACAGCAGGCCGAGCAGCTGGCCCTGCCGCACCAGCGGCAGCGCCAGCACCGAGCGGCGGCCGGCGCGCTCGTCCAC
>LNAP01000597.1_pt1 | contig 39795 bp, 39 predicted proteins | sample 602601 | NCBI WGS metagenome assembly LNAP01 (sample SAMN02440304, study PRJNA202911) | soil metagenome | biome: Subtropical and temperate rainforests or woodlands; isolation source: soil samples (1 kg each in a 20% v/v slurry with milli Q water) were... ... | reverse complement strand
TTTGTACTCTTCAGTAAATGACCGACGTGGACGTTCCATTCGACACCTCCGGGCTCATTGAGCCTACTACAGGTGTCCACTCATTCGGAGGAGGTTCAGAGCTGTCGAAGTTGGCCGACCGCCTTGCCGGGTGGGGGGATTTGCATCCATTTTCAAAACCGGGCGTGACAACTCCTTCGCGGGTCAGGCAGGATGATGGGCTTATTGTTGCGGAAGCTGACCGAAAATAGTTGCCCCTGAAATGTTTCTTCACCCGTCATTGTCGTCCCCTGGAGCATCCGTGCCCTAGATGCTCCTGCTCGAATCCCTTCCGACCGTCATCGGCACCGCCGCGATAGCACCGGCGCTGCTGTTCTTGTGGCTGGTGATCGCGGCCGACGAACGTCCCGGTCCGCCGGCCCGGGTCTGGGCCGCGTTTTTCCTCGGCGCGGCCAGTATTTCGCTGCTGGGGATTGCGCGCGCGCCGTTTGCCGCGATCGCGATGAGCTCCGACCATCCCTGGTTCTCACTGGCGCTGCGCTCGGTATTCGGCGTCGCGGTGCCTGAGGAGATCGTGAAAGTCCTCGTCATCGTCGCGGTGTCCGGACGGCGCCAGCGGTTCGCCGACCCCATGGACAGCGTGGTGTATGGCGCGGCGGCCGGTCTCGGCTTCGCGACCTACGAAAACCTCGCCTACCTCGTGCAACATGCGGAGATCTGGCAATCTCTGGCCGCGCTGCGCAGCGTGCTGACCGTGCCGTTCCACGGCGCGCTCGGCATCATCGCCGGCGCTTATCTGGCGATCGCACGATCGGGCACCGCGCTTGGCGCGCATCGGCGCCACCGCGACTGGGCGCGGATATCGAGCTGGATCCTGATCCTGCTGGCTCCGCTGGCGTTGCATGCCGCTTTCGACTTCCCGCTGCTGATGCTGCAGCAGGATATCGACCTTGCGTCGTCCACCCGGCTCATCCTGGGGGCGGCGAGCGTGCTGATCGGGTTCAGCTCGATTGCATTTGCGATACGCCTGGTGCGGCGGGTCGGCCGCCATCACGCCCCACGCAGCGACATCGCCCGCGAACGGCTGAGCCAGTTGCGGCGGATGTGGGCGCTGCTGGTCGTCGGCGGCGGCACCGGATTTGCCGGTCTGGCCTTTGTGCTGTCGTCGATCCACCGCTGGTTCGTCAATCCGGAGCGCAATACCGCGCTGGTCCTCGTGACTCTCGGCCTGCTGTCGATCCTTATCGGCATGGCGCTGCTGATAGCCACCACAGCGGTCTATGTCCTCGGCCGCAACCGGATGCGCACGACTTCGGAAGGCTTTTCATCGCCACCGGGTCAAGGTTAACCGAATCGGTGAATTGCTGCTGTCCGTGATCCCGCGCAAGCCGGGTCACGAATAAATTCTCCCTTGCTTCGTCGGCGGAAGCTATATTGTCGGTCTCGTTCCACTGCCGGCACCGGGAGATTTTTTAAAATGACCCTTCCCCAGGATATCACCAAGCTGCAATCCGAAGTGAACGCCACGGTTCGTGAGCACTGGAAGGCCTTTCTGATCGAGGGCATCCTGCTGGTGATTTTGGGGCTCGCCGCGATGATCGTGCCGCCGCTGGCGAGCCTTGCGGTGACGATTTTCCTGGGCTGGATGTTCCTGATTACCGGCATCGCCGGCCTGGTGCTGACGTTCTGGGCCCGGCAGATGCCGGGCTTCTGGTGGTCGCTGATTTCGGCGGCGCTGGCGGTGATCGCCGGCATCGTCCTGCTGGCGCGGCCGATGCAAGGCGTGCTGACGCTTACGATCGTCGTCGGCGCCTATTTTCTCGCCGAAGGCGTCGCCACCATCATGTATGCGCTCGAGCATCGCAAGGAATTGTCCGAGCGCTGGTCATGGCTGCTGGTGGCCGGCCTCATGGATATCCTGATCGCATTCCTCGTCATCGCCGGGCTGCCGGGATCGGCCGAATGGGCGATCGGCCTGCTGGTCGGTATCAACCTGTTGTTCGGCGGTGCAACGCTGATCGGCATGGCGCTGGCCGCGCGCAAGACGTAGCGCTTTTTCGAGCGAAAGCATTTTCGCGCGGAAACGCGTTAAAGCAAAACTTCAGCAGCCGCGGCAGATGCTCTTGATCTTGCGGTCGAGAGCCGCGTCTTCCTTGTTCACCGGATTGTTCGGATCGCTGATGTTCTTCTCCGGCGGAACGTCGGCCGCACGCGGCTGGCGGTGGCCGATCGGGGCTTCACGGAACGCTGGATTTGTCGGGAGCACGGACGATCCGCTGCTGCCGTTGCGTGTACCGGTTTGTGCGACCGCCGCCGAACCGCCGATCAGGACCATCAGCGCCATTGTCGTGATCAATCTTCGCATCTTGCTTCTCCTTGTCTCAGCCAAACCCCAACTATCGCGCCCGCTCGGAGCATCGATGGTCGAACAGCTGCGTCGCCCCTGGGCGGCGCAGTCCTGAACCTTTCGTATATCGGCCATGGTGCCGAGCAACCAGACTCCCGCCGCCACCAGCACCGCAAAGAAGCCGAGCATCACCGCATTCTCGGCGTTGCGATTGCCGTGATCCTCGGGCGGCTCGGGCTCCGCGCTTCCTTCTTCCTTCGTCGCTCGATCACGGCGCCGGCGGATAGAGATGAACGTCGCCGCAATAATCCACGACACGATAGCGCGTTTCGCTACGTAGTTCACCTTCCGGCGACTTCACCTGCGACAAATAGCTCGGGCCGACCGGCGCCTTGCCGTGGCCGCCGGGAATGTCGAGCACGTATTCCGGCTGGCACAGTCCGGACACCCGCCCCCGTAAACTTTGCATTAACTCCTGCCCATGCTCCAGAGCGGTGCGCAGATGCGCCGTGCCGGGCGCGAGATCGCCGTGATGCAGGTAATAGGGTTTGATACGGCATTCGACGAAGGCCCGCATCAAGGCCTCCAGCGCCTCGGCATTGTCATTGACGCCGCGCAACAACACCGACTGGCTGACCATGGGAATACCGGCATCGACCAGACCGGCGCATGCGGCCCGCGCTTTGGCGGTCAGTTCCCTGGCGTGATTGGCGTGCAGTGCAACCCAGATTGTCGCACCCGTGACCTTCAGCGCCGCGATCATTTCGTCGGTCACGCGGGCGGGATCGGCCACCGGCACGCGGGTGTGAATACGGATGATCTTGACGTGATCGACCGCGGCGATATCGGCCATGATCTCCGCGAGCCGACGCGGCGACAGCATCAGGGGATCGCCGCCGGTCAGGATGACTTCCCAGATCTCCGAATGCGCCCGGATATAATCGAGCGCGCCGCGATAAGCGGCCTCCGAAAGCGCGGTCTCCTTGCCCGGCCCAACCATTTCGCGTCGAAAGCAAAACCGGCAATACACCGCGCAGACATGCACCAGCTTGAACAGCACCCGGTCGGGATAGCGATGCACGATGCCTGCGACCGGCGAATGGGCATGATCGCCGATCGGATCGGCGTTCTCGATCGCTTGCGTCACCAATTCCTCCGCATTCGGAATGAACTGTCGCGCGATCGGATCGTCGGGATCATTGACATCGATCAATGCGGCAATGTCCGGTGTAACCGCCACTGCATAACGCGCTGCAACCTGTGCCAGAGCGGGAAGATCAGCCGCGGACGCAAGGCCCTGCGCGACCAATTCGGCGGGTTGGCGCAACGTTGCGGCAAGATTGATCTTGTTCATGCCTCACCTGCCGGCGGTGTCCACACCACCTGATCGATCCTGAGCGCGCCGGATGCCAGCATCACCAGCCGGTCGAAGCCGAGTGCGACGCCGCTGGCGTCGGGCATCTGCGCGACCGCGCCGAGAAAATCCTCGTCGACCGGGTAACGCTCGCCATAGCGCCGCTGCTTTTCATCCATTGCCTGCGTGAAGCGATGGCGCTGTTCGCGCGCATCGGTCAACTCGCCAAATCCATTCGCGAGCTCAACGCCGCAGGCATAGACCTCGAAACGTTCAGCAACGCGCGGATCGGATGATTTGGCGCGCGCCAGCGCCGCTTCGGGCGTGGGGTATTCAAACAGCAGCGTCAAACGCCGCTGCCCCAGATACGGTTCGACATGTTCGACCAGGACCTTGCTGAAGATGTCCGACCAATCGTCGTCCTCGGTGATCCGCACGCGGCCGTTTGCCGCTGCGGCCAATGCATTTCGATTCCCATTGCCTTCGGCGATGGTCGCGAGCAGGTCGACACCGGCAAAGCGATCGAATGCCGCTGCCACGGTCAGCAGTTCCGGCTCGGCAAAGGGATCGGCGACTTTGCCGCGAAACGAAAATCGGCCGATGCCGGTCGCTTGCGCGGCATGGGCGATGATCGCGACGCTGTCGGCCATGACCGCATCATAGGGCACATCGGCGCGGTACCATTCCAGCATGGTGAATTCGGGCAGATGCAGGTCGCCGCGCTCGCGGTCGCGAAACACCCGTGCGAACTCGAAAATCTTCGCTTCGCCCGCAGCGAGCAATTTCTTGGCTGCGAATTCCGGCGATGTCCGCAGATACCGGGTCGCACGCGTGCCGTCGGCGCCCGTCAGCTCGGTGCGGGGCGCATGCAGGTGAACCTCATTGCCCGGCGAAACCTGCAGGATTCCGGTTTCGACTTCGGTAAAGCCTTGCTCGTCGAACCAGGCCCTGATGGCCCTCGTGACGGCGTTCCGCGCCAGCAAAAAAGGCCTGACGTCGGCATGCCGCGCAGGCGACCACCACGGCGAAAGCTCGGGGTATTCGGCCATCAGCGGGCCACCCCAAAAACCGGTAAAATGCTGGCATAGACGGACAAAATCAGTATGTTGCAGCCCGAAACCGCCGCAGAGGCCCCGGGACGCCCTTGTCCGGATCGGTCCCGGGCCAGAATATCAGGAAAAACAGCTTTGAAAGTCATCGCCAGTTCTATTCGCAAGGGCAACGTCATCGAGCAAGACGGCAAGCTTTACGTGGTTCTGACCGCCGAGAATATCCACCCCGGCAAGGGAACCCCGGTCAGCCAGATCGAAATGCGCCGAATCAGCGACGGCGTAAAGATTTCGGAGCGCTACAAGACCACCGACCAGGTGGAGAAGGCGACGATCGAGGACCAGAACTTCAACTACCTCTACAAGGATGCCGACGGCTTCCATTTCATGAACAATGAAAATTACGATCAGGTTCAGGTACCCGAGGACATCATCGGCAACGCCGCGCCCTATCTGCAGGAAAACATGACGGTGAAGCTTTCGCTGCACGGCCTCATTCCGGTGGCGATCCAGATGCCGCAGCGCGCAACGCTCGAAGTGGTGGAAACCGAGCCGGTGACCAAGGGACAGACCGCATCGTCGTCCTACAAGCCCGCCATTCTCTCCAACGGTGTGCGCACCGCGGTGCCGCCGCATATCGGTACGGGCACGCGGATCGTGGTCATGACCGAAGACGGGTCCTACGTAGAGCGCGCCAAGGACTAGCAGACGGGGGCAGGCCGTGGCGCCGAGGGCGACGCAGTGAGTACAAAGGCTGTCGGTTTCCTCACGCGTCTGCTGGCAGCTTTCTATTTGGTTCCCGGCGGCGTCACCGCTCTTTCCGCCGACGAATTCAGAACGCCTGCACTCACCGCCCACCGGGTCGATTGGCGCTCGGCCCTCGACCAGCTCCGGTCCGAAATCAACACCCAGCCGGCTGTAGCGCCGGCTTTTACGTTTTTCGGCCACCGGCGGCTCCCGGCGTTCGATCCGCGAAGACGGCCGGCCCTGGTTCAACTGAACGCGGTGACCTCGCAAATCTTCACGGGCATCGGACGCAGCCCGGTCCCGGTGCTGCTGCCGTTCGACACCGCGGCATATCTTGACGCCCAACTGAACGGCGCGCCGGCGAGCCTCTCGCTGTCGCGCTATCAGGCGGATTTCAGACCTGCCGACCTGTTCGACGCCGGACCGGCCGGCTATGACGCCATGTTCTCGCTCGAGCCCGGCGCCGGCGACAGCATGCCGGAGCGGATTTTTGCCAGGCCGGTCGAAGTGCAGATCAGCGGCTCGATCCTGACCTACGACCTCGCCGATCCGCTCGGCGGCAGGGGCGAACCGGTAAAAACTCTGGCGGCGCAATTCCCCGATCTGCGCCGCTTCATCCGGGAAGGCTATGTGCGCTATGCCTTCACGCGCTTCGGCGTTCCCTACGTGGTATCGATCCAGTGCCTCGACAGCACCGCGCGTCCGAAACGCCTCGCCTGCCGCGAGGCCTATCCCGTCGCCGAGCGTTTCCTGAAAGCGCTGCGCGTCGCCGGCGGCCTGCCCTCGCGATCGAGAAAAGATATCCCGTCCGATATTGCCGACCGGCCAGTCGCAACCTCGCCGGACTTCATTTATCGCGAAAGCGGCGACATCATCCCGGGCAGCGGCTTCCGCAAGCAGGCCGGCCACGTCGACTTTGCCGTCTATTCGCAAATCAGGTTTCCACTGGAAAAATACCCGGCCTTCGTCCACTCGCAATCCTTCGGCAAGCGCCCCAAATCCGATCAACCGACTGCCGGCTATCCATGGCGCGATAATTTCTGCGAAGCCCGCGACTTCAACGTTGGACAATGCGCCGGCGGTTTCGGCCACCAGGGGCAGGACATCCGCCCCGCGGCATGCCCCGCGGCCAGCCCAGGCGGCGAGCGCTGCGATCCCAACCAACAGCCGGTCGTCGCGGTTCGCGACGGCGTGCTGATCCGCTCACCGAAGCAGCAGGCGGCGACGCTGCAGGTCAACAGCCGCACCGAACACATCCGCTTCCGCTACATGCACATGAACCCTTCGAGGATGGATGCCGACGGCGTTCTCAACGGACGCAGCGTCGCCGAAGGCGAGAAGATCGGGGTGGTCTCGAACTATCTGGACGGGCCCAACGGCACCACGCGGCATCTGCATTTCGACGTGCAGGTGTTCACGCGTGACGGCTGGCTGTGGGTCAATCCTTACGTCACGCTGATCTCGGCCTATGAACGCCTGATCCGCGGACGCGGACGCGAGTTCGGGCCCGACCCCGGTCCGCCGGCCGCCGTGGCGCACGCCAGGCCCGAGGATGTCCTGCGTCCCGACGCGCATGAAGGCGGCGACTGAGTATTACGATGCTTTCTGCCTGGCCGGCGGGGTCCAGCGGTAACCGACACCAAGCCTGTTCCAGACATTGATCGATGCGATCGCGGATGTGAGATAGGCGAGTTCTTTCTCCGCAAATTCCGCGCTCACTTCCGCGTACACCTCGTCGCTCACGCCACCGCTCACCATTGTAAGCGCTTCGGTCCAGGCCAGCGCCGCGCGTTCCCGCGACGAGAACAAGAAAGCTTCGCGCCAGACCACGACGAGATTGAGCTTGTCGACGGCGATACCGAGGCTCTCGCCTTGCAGGATGTGAAACTGCACGCAGAAAGCACAGCCGTTGATCTGCGAGGCGCGCAGCTTGATCAACTCGAGCAGTTGCTTGTCGATGCCGGCCTTGGCAGCGAGGCGGCCCAGCGTGAGGATGGCTTCGTAAGCATCCGGCGCCAGCGCCTTGAAGTCTTCGTACTCGCTGCGGACATGTGACATGATCGCTTCCTGATGTTATAAGTGTCCTGATTTGTTATCAGAGCCCTTATAACATGCGCAACAACAGAGCCACGGCAAAATCGCGCTTGTCTCGAAAAACGCCAAAACGGCGAAAATCGAGCGTTGCGAAAAAAGCTGCGAAAAAATCCGCCCGGCTCCGGAAAAAATCCGCCGCGGAATTCGGTCTCGCCGGCGTCCGCCCGCCGCCGCCGGGCCGGGGCAAGCGCGGCGAAAAAGGCTACCTCGGCTATTTGCTGCGGCAGGCCCAGGCCGCCGCCCGCCTGACGCTGGAACGGTCGCTGGGAGACATCGGCGTCACGCCGCCGCAATTTGTCGTGCTGACCATGCTGAAAGCCTATCCGGGCCTGTCGGGCGCCGATCTGGCCCGGGTGGCGTTGCTGACCCCGCAGACCGTCGGCGTCATCATGCGCAACCTCGAGCGCGATGGCGCGATCCGGAAGACGCCGCATCCCGTGCACGGCCGGCTGCTGCAGTGGACGCTGACCCGCCGCGGCGGAACTTTGCTCGGCAAATGCCGGCGCCACGTCAAGGCGCTGGAGCGGCGGCTGATGGCCGGGCTCGGCGCCAAGGCACAGGTCACGGTCCGGCGCTGGCTGTCCCGGATTGCCACCGACCTGCAGCAGGAGGGCTAGGGTTCCAGCGGCATAAAGGCTTTTGCCGCGCCCCTGCCCGCGCCGCTAGAATGGCCGGATGAAACCGTCCGATTCCCTGACCACGCCGACCCGCCGCGCCCTGCTGCGATCGGCCATCGGCGCCGGCGCTCTGCTCGCGCTTCCCGTTGAGGCCTTTGCCGCCGCCCCACCCGGCTTCGATCAATGGCGCGACGGCTTTCGCGCACGCGCATCGGCAAAAGGCATTTCGGACGCGACCTATGCCCGCGTGATGGGCCGCATCGAGCCTGACATGTCCGTGTTCAGGCAGATGGCGAAGCAGCCGGAGTTCAACGAGCAGATCTGGCAATACGTCAACCGCCGCGCGTCGGACTGGCGCATCATCGCCGGCAAAGAGGCGCTCCGGAAGAACGAGGCGCTGTTTGCGCGGATCGAGCGGGATTTTGGCGTCGAGCGCGGCACGCTGCTGGCGCTGTGGGGCGTCGAATCCGCCTACGGCGATCCCTTGGTGCAACAGAACCATATGCGCCCGGTATTTCCCGCGCTCGCAGCGCTGGCCTGGAACGAACCGCGCCGCCGCGCCTATTGGGAAACCGAACTGATCAATGCATTGAAGATCGTCGATCGCGGCTGGGGCACGCCGGAGGAAATGCGCGGCTCCTGGGCCGGCGCGATGGGGCACACCCAGTGGATGCCGGAAGTCTGGCTCAATGTCGGGATGGATTACGACCGGGACGGCCGGGTGTCGCCGTTCGGCAAGCCCGACGACGCGCTCGGCTCCAGCGCCCGCTATCTGGTCAATCGCGGCAAGTATCACCGCGGCGAACATTGGGGCTATGAGGTGCGCGCACCGGGCGGAGCCTCGAACGGCAGCCGGTCCTATGCGGCCTGGACCAGCGCCGGTGTCTCGCGCGCGGACGGCCAGCCATTTCCGCAACCGAACGCCAGCGCACGGATGTGGGTGCCGGTGGCCGGCGGCCCGGTCTTCCTGCTGGGACCGAATTTCTACGCGGTGCGCAGCTACAACCCGTCGATGAATTACGCGCTGGCGATCTGCCATCTCGGCGACCGCATCCTGGGCGCGCCACCCTTCATCCAGCCATTCCCAGGCTCGGAGCGCGCGCTGACGCTCGCCGAAGTGCAGGAAATGCAGACGCGACTGACAAAAGCCGGCTTCGATACCGGCGGCACCGACGGCCGCGTCGGCAACGACACCATGAAAGCGATCCGGGACTATCAGGCCAAGACGGGGCTGTTGCCTGCGGATGGCTATGGTGGGCTGAAAGTGCTGGCGAGACTGCGGCAGGGCGGCTAGTAATCTCACAACTCGTCATTCCGGGGCGCGCCCTTGCGCGAACCCGGAATCTCGATCGTAAAATCTCTGGATTCCGGGTTCATCGCTCCGCGATGCCTCGGAATGACGATGCAGGAAACTACCTGATCACCGCCGGCCCGTGATCCGGCACGGCGACATCCATCACCCGGAACTGCACGCGCTCGGTGCCCTGCCAGCGATCGACGGCGAGCGATCCCGCGACATGCAGCGGTTGCCCGCGATGCTGGATCAGCGCGTTGCCGAGCTTCTGGCCGACCGAACGAAACGCAATGCCGTTGACGACGGCGCCGTCGCCGGACTTGAAGCGCACACGCAGATGCGCCTGCCCTACTTCATCGGCATAGACCAGTTGATGCGATGGCAACGCGATGACCGGTTCGGGATTGCCGCTGCCGAACGGGCCGGCGCGGTTGAGCGTGGCTGCGAATTCCGGCGTCACCGCACGCGCGCTAACCGCGCCGTCGATCAACAACTCATTCTCGTGCCGCGAGTTGGCGACATCGGCCGCCAGCGCGCTTTCCATGTAGGCGCGGAATTCCGCCAGCCTCTCCTTGCGCAGCGTCACGCCGGCCGCCATGGCGTGGCCGCCGCCCTTCATCAGCAGTCCGTCCTTTACTGCCTGCCGCACCGCCTTGCCGAGATCAACCCCGGAGATCGAACGGCCCGAGCCGGTCCCGATGCCGCCCGGTTCGAGCGCGATGGCAAAAGCCGGCCGCGAGAATTTTTCCTTCAACCGCGACGCCACCAGGCCGACCACGCCGGGATGCCAGCCTTCGGACGCCGTGACGATCACCGCGCCCTTGTCCTCAAGCCCGAGCGATGCCAGCGCCTCGGCTTCGGCCTGCGCTTCCGCCATCTGCTCGATGACGCGGCGTTCGGTGTTGAGGCGGTCGAGTTCAGCCGCGATCCGCGCGGCTTCGGAGACGTCGCCCTCCAGCAATAGCCGCACGCCGAGATCGGCGCGCCCGATCCGGCCACCGGCATTGATGCGCGGCCCCAGCATGAAACCGAGATGCCAGGCCTCGGGCGGCCCGTTCAGCCGCGACACGTCCATCAGCGCGGTATGGCCGACATGGTCGCGCCGCCGCAGCGCAATCAGGCCTTTTGCAACGAACGCGCGGTTCAGCCCGATCAGCGGTGCGACGTCGGCGACGGTGCCGAGGGCTACGTGATGCAGCATGCCGAGCAGGTCCGGCTCCGGCATCTCGCCGCTCCAGAATCCACGCGCACGCAATTCCCGGTTGACGGCGACCAGCGTAATCAGCACGAGGCCGACGGCGGCGAGATGGCCGAGGCCCGAGAGATCGTCGAGCCGGTTCGGATTCACCAGCGCATCGACCTCGGGCAATTCCTCGCCGCATTGATGATGATCGATGACCACGACCGACATGCCGAGCCGCCGCGCTTCGGCCAGCGGCTCGAGGCTGGTGGTACCGCAATCCACCGTCACCAGCAGCGTGGCGCCCTTGCCCGCCAGCATGCGTACGGCGTCGGTGTTGGGGCCGTAGCCTTCGAACAGCCGGTCGGGAATATGAATCAGCGGATCCAGCCCGCAATGGCGCAGGTGCCACGCCAGCAGCGCCGCCGAGGTCGCGCCGTCGACATCGTAGTCGCCGAAAATCGCGACCTTTTCGTTTCGCACGGCTGCGTCCGCAATACGTTTCGCGGCCGTCTCCATCTGCGTCACGGTATGGGGATCGGGCATCAGCTTGCGGATGGTCGGATCGAGAAAATCCTCGACCGCGTCGATCTCGACATCGCGCCCGGCCAGAACCCGCGCCAGCATCTCCGGCAATTGATAGCGCTGCGCGATCGCCAGTGCCCGCGCCGCGCCGCGCGGATCGAGCCGGTCGCGCCACAGCTTCCCGGTCGCAGAATGCGCGACGCCGAGAAACGCCGGCGGCGTTTCGATGGGGTAAGCGGATGCGGGAAGCGCCATGATGCCTCCAGCAGATAGGCCAGATCGTCACGGGTTCAATGATTCGTGCGCGCAGGTCCCGACTTATACCCGTCATCCCCGGGGGGTACGGCGCGAAGCGCCCGAGAAAATCGCCGAGTAGAGCCCCGGGGTCCAATCCGCCCTCTATGCCTTACGGGCGTGCATTCGGCGTTCTGGTCCTGTCGTTTGCGGGCCACTGCTCGGAAAGTGCCGGCAAAGCCGTTTCCTTGCCCGTCATTCGCTCGACCGAAACAGCGTAAACCGTGATCATGTCGATGCGTGGGAAGAAGCCCTTGGGCCGTTTGGTGTCTGGCTTGCCGTATTTCGCCATCAGCGCCGCGCAGAAGCGTTGCTTGGCGGCTCTGTCCTCAACGATTCGTATTCTGCCGAACAGGATCACGCTTCGGTACGCCAGGCCTGAATCGCATTCAAAGCGGCCGTAGTCGAACACCTGATCCGGCTCATCTATCTCGAAGCACACGCGCTGCTCGCGCTCGACATTTGCCCGGAAATGGCCCTTTGCGCTGGAGGTGTGAACGTACACTTCCCCGTCGATCCAGATGTAGAGCAGAGGAATACAATAGGGATAGCCGTCCTCACCCATCGTCGCGAGTTGCCCGCTGAACCCGCGTTCCAGCATTTCACATGCCCGTTGCTCGGACATCACCCGGTCGGCGCGGCGCAGTTGCGGCGAACTCATATCGACCTCCGGGCCCTCACTGATGAAGGAGCGCGACCCGATGATCGCGTCGGCTTGAATCGCCCTCAACGGAGGCATAGCCTTCCGAGTGGTTTGTCGACAAGGTCCACTTATTCCAGTTTTGATATACCACTTTACATCCCTCTGGTGCGGATACGAATCCGGATGACGACATGAAAAGCCGGCAAAGCTGGGCAGACCTTTATGCCTTCGAGGTGACCCGCACGAACGACACGCCGCTATTCCGCCAGCTCTATGTACAGCTTCGCTCGGCGATCCTGTCGCGACGCTTGCGGCCGGGAACGAAGTTGCCGTCCACAAGGGAGCTGGCATCGCAACTCGGCGTGTCACGCTCTGCTGCGGTTGCCGCATACGAGCAGCTTCTCGCCGAAGGGTATACGTCCGGCAGGCACGGATCCGGCACCTATATATCGACCGATCTTCCTGAATCGATCGACGGAAAACCACAACGACGCAGGAAGCCCGTTGCGGCGATCACGTCCGCTGCCGCGCAAATGCAGACCTTCGGCGATTTCGTTGATGTCACGGTGCAGAGCGATGAGAGGCCGTTTAACCTGGGACGCACACTCGCAGACCCTCGGACGGTGGAACTCTGGCGCAAACTGAGTGCACGCACCTTCCGTTCGCTGGCGCCAAGCCACTTTGGATATTCCGACCCGCGCGGCACCGTCGAGCTTCGAAAGACCATCTGCGATTATCTGCGGGTGGCACGGGCGGTGCGATGCGATCCCGAACAGATCGTGGTCACGGCGGGAACGCAACAGGCTGTCGATCTCGTCATCCGCGCCCTCCCTGGCTTGGACAAGGAGGTTTGGATTGAAGACCCGGGTTATCCACTGACGCGACAGGCCTTGCTGGCCGCCGGCGCAACGATCCGTCCGATTCCGCTCGATGGGCATGGCATCGACGTCCGCACGGGCATCAAATCGGCGCCGAACGCCCGCGCCGTGTTCGTGACACCCTCTCACCAATTCCCAACGGGCGTCGTGCTCTCCATGGCACGTCGGCTCGAACTTCTCGCTTGGGCACGGAAGAAGAATGCGTGGATCGTGGAGGACGACTACGCCAGTGAGTTTCGCTATGGCGGACGGCCGCTGGCCTCGCTTCAGGGGCTCGATGAAGACGAACGTGTCATCTACATCGGCACGCTCAACAAGGCGCTCTTTCCGGGCTTGCGGATGGGATATGCGGTGGTGCCACCTACGCTGCTGAAGGCGTTCGTTACCGCCCGCTATCTTATGGACCGGCAGCCCTCGACGTTAAGCCAGGCCGTCGTTGCCGCTTTCATGGAAGAAGGGCACTTCGCAGCGCATATTCGTCGAATGCGCATGCTGTATAAGGATCAACGCGACGAACTGGTCGCTGCCCTCACGAGCCGCCTTGGCGCCGATTTGACGGTCGCTGCGCCGGACCAGGGAATGCATCTCGTTGCCTTCACGCGGCGAGGTCTCTCGGATGTGGCCATCGAGCACGCCGGACGCCAGCACGGCGTCATCGTTCGCGCAATGAGCCGCCTATATGTTGCGGCGGCGCCGCGATCTGCGCTTGTGCTTGGTTTCAGTGGCCACCCGCCTCGGACGATCATTCCCGCAGTTGAACGTCTGGCCCGGGTCGTGGAAGGACAGTCGAAGTCCTCCCCGCGTGCGAGGGAACGATTGGCAATGCCGAAGCGCTGACCGGCGACGGCTGACGGTTCACTATGATGCCGGCCGTGATGTGACGAGCGACCGGATACGGTCGGCATCGGCCGGCGTTGCCGGATTGTAGATCACCATCCCGAGATCGGGGCGGCCATCGACGGCAAACGCCGAATACTCCATCGCGATCGGCCCTGCCATCGGATGATGCAAAATTTTTACGCCATCACCGTAGGTGCGAACATCGTTCTCGCGCCACATCGCTTCGAATTCGGGGCTGAGCCGGCAAAGCTCATCAACCAAAACCTGAACGGCTCCCACGGCTCCCGCGCGTGCGACGTCCGCCCGGAATGCCGCCACGACAAACCGTGCGACGCTTTCCCAATCAGACTGTGCGGCGCGGACGCGAGAGTTGCGGAAGATGAGCCGCAGGATATTGCGTTGCTCAGGTGCAAGCGCGCCGTAGTCGGTCAGCACCGCCGTGGCGGCGCGGTTCCACGCGACAATATCCCACGTCGGGGTCTTCACAAGGGCGGGGCTGAGTTCGAGCGAATCGAGCACGCGCTGCAATCGGGGCGCTACACCTGAGGCGGCCTGGTAGCGAACATCGGGCGGCCGGCCCAGGGCGAGCAGGAAGATGTGTTCGCGCTCCGCCTCGGTCAGCATCATGGCGCGGGCAATGCGGTCGAGCACGTCGGCCGAAGGTGCGCCGCCGCGCCCCTGCTCCAGCCATGTGTACCAGGTTGCGCTGACATTGGCGCGCTGGGCCACTTCTTCGCGCCGCAGTCCCGGCGTTCGTCTGCGCTTTAGCGGAAAGCCGAACGCCGCGGGATCGAGCTTCGCGCGCCGATCCTTCAGGTAGGTCCCAAGCAGATTGTCACCCGCGGTTGGCACGTTCGTCCTGTTAGTTATTATACCCGTATAACGTCACTACTTTAACGGAATAGCAACTTAGCGGATATCGGTCTCCGAACAACCGCGGAGACTTTCCCATGCATGTATTCGTCACCGGCGCGACCGGTTTTATCGGTTCAGTCATTGTTGCGGAACTCATCAAGGCTGGCCATCGGGTACTCGGACTGACACGGTCGGATGCGGGAGCCCAGTCTCTCGTCGCCGCAGGCGCCGAGGTGCATCGAGGGAATCTCGAGGATCTGGAGAGTCTGCGCAGCGGTGCGGCCAAGTCGGACGGCGTGATCCACACCGCCTTCGACCACGACTTCTCGAATTTCGTGGCGAATTGCGAAAAGGACAGGCGCGCCATCGAGGCTCTCGGCGCCGCGCTTGCCGGCTCCGATCGCCCCCTGATCATCACCTCCGGGACTGGAATGGGGAATGCCGTGCCAGGGCAACCCGCGACTGAAGAAGTATTCAACACCAGCCATCCGAATCCCCGCGTGGCTTCGGAATTGGCAGGAGCTTCGGTGTTGGCGACGGGCGTCAACGTGTCGGTAGTGCGCCTTCCTCAGGTCCACAACACGCTCAGGCAGGGCCTCATCACCGCAGCGATCGCTCTGGCCCGCGAGAAAGGCGTCTCCCCATATGTGGGCGACGGGCTGAACCGCTGGCCGGCGGCGCACGTCCTCGATGCCGCCCGTCTCTACCGGCTGGCGCTGGAGAAGCGGGAGGCAGGCGCCAGATATCACGCGGTCGCGGAAGAAGGCATACCGGTGCGGGACATCGCGGAAGTCATTGGCCGAGGCCTGAAGGTGCCGGTCGTCGCCATGTCGCCAGACGAGGCGGCAAGTCATTTTGGATGGCTCGCAGCGTTTGCCGGCCTCGATCTCCCCGCCTCAAGTGCGCAAACGCAGGAACGGCTCGGATGGCATCCGACTGGCCCCGGACTGATCGCCGATCTCGAACAAATGCGCTACGTCGGCGCTTGAGCTTGAGGTCAGACCCTACTAGCAGCCCATCCGCTCGGCGATCCCGTTAAAATCCTCCGCCACGACGTCCCAGTCGCCCTTGGCTTCGAAATCGTATTTCTGCAGCGGGCCGTATTCGGTCGGGCGGGCGACGAAGGCGGTCTTCAGTCCGAGCTTCTGCGCGGCCTGCAAATCATTGTTATGCGCGGCCACCATCATCACCTGCTCCGGCGGCAGGCAAAGCAGTTTTGCCGCGCCGAGATAGGTCTCGGGATCCGGCTTGTAGTGCTCGAACAATTCGGCCGACATGACCAGATCCCATGGCAGCCCAGCGAATTTTGCCATGTTGGTCAGGAGTGCCACATTGCCGTTCGACAGCGGTGCGATGATGTATTTTGTCTTGAGCCGCGTCAGGCCGGATACGCTGTCCGGCCAGGGATACAGCCGATGCCAGCCCATGGTGAGATAATGCAGGTCGGCGTCATCAAGCCCGGAGATCCCGAGCTGCGCCACCAGCTTTTCCAGCGACTGCCGGTGCAGCACGTCGAGGATCATATAGCCGCGTTCGGGATGCTTTCTCACCTCGTCCATCGAGGCGGCATAGACCGCGCGCCAGCCATCCACCAAAGCCGTCCAGTCGGCCTTGATGCCGCGGGTCTGCGACCATTTGGTGAAATCCGCGATCAGGCTGGTGCGCCAGTCGACCACGGTGCCGAACACATCGAACACCAGCGCCTTCACCGCAGAAACATCAGACATGGCTGCTCCCTGTTTTTGTTGTTGTATCCTTCCGGGGCGCGCGCAGCACAAGCCCGAAATGACGGCGGCTAAAATATCTTCCGATATTGCATGAAGCCGGAGTCATCCGCGACCTGATCGTAGAGAATGCGCGCCTGCGTGTTAGTCGTCTGCGTCAGCCAGTGCACCCGGCTGGCGCCGGCCGCCTTTGCCTTCTCATAGACGGCCTCGATCAACGCCCGTCCGAGACCGAGACCGCGTGCACTCTCGGCAACGAACAGATCCTGCAGATAGCCGTAGTTACCCGGCGTCCAGCTCGATCGGTGAAAGAGATATTGCACGATGCCGGTGAGCTTGCCGTCGACATAGGCGCCGAGCAGGAACATCGGCTCATCCGGATCGTGAAACCGTTGCCATGCCACGTCGCTGGCGCCGGGCGCGAGTGTCGCCTTGTAGAAAGCGAGGTAGCCGTTCCACAGCGGCTCCCACGTTTCGCGTTCGTCCTCGCCGACCGGCCGGATCACGATGTTGCCAGCCATGCTTACGTCCTCAATCGAGGTGGAATTTTTCCAGTTGCCGATGCTCGGCCTTGATGTAGCGCACGGTACCGGTCACCGAGCGCATCACCACCGTCTCGGTCTCGATCACATCCTTGCGAAATTTGACCCCGTTGAGCAGCGAACCGGTGGTGACGCCGGTCGCCGCAAACAGGCAATCGCCGCGCGCCATGTCCTCGATACCGTAGATCATCTTCGGATCGGTGACGCCCATCTTGTGCGCACGCTCGCGTTTCTCCTCGCTGTCGAGGATCAGCCGGCATTGCATCTGGCCGCCGATGCAGCGTAGCGCCGCCGCCGCCAGCACGCCCTCGGGCGCGCCGCCGGTGCCGATATACATATCGACGCCGGTATTGTCGGGATCGGCGCAATGGATCACGCCGGCCACATCGCCATCGGTGATCAAACGCACCGCAGCCCCGGTGCCGCGAACGCCGGCAATGATGTCGGCGTGGCGCGGGCGATCGAGCACCAGCACCGTGATCGCCGAAGCGTCAACACCTTTTGCTTTTGCGAGCCGGCGAACGTTATCGGCCGGCGAGGCATCGAGTTCGACAACGCCTTTCTTGTAACCGGGACCGACCGCAATCTTCTGCATGTAGACGTCCGGCGCGTGCAGCAGCGTGCCGCCATCGGCCATCGCCATGGTAGCGATCGCACCCGGCATGTTCTTGGCGCACAGCGTGGTGCCCTCCAGCGGATCGACGGCGATATCGACTTGCGGGCCGGCGTTCAGGCCAACCTTCTCGCCGATAAAGAGCATCGGCGCCTCGTCGCGCTCGCCCTCGCCGATCACGATGGTGCCTTCGATCGGTAGCTTGTTCAGTTCGCGGCGCATGGCGTCGACCGCGGCCTGGTCGGCCGCCTTCTCCTGGCCATGCCCGCGCAGCCGCGCCGCCGACACCGCCGCGCGTTCAGTCACCCGCACGATCTCGAGCGTGAGAATGCGCTCCAGCAATAACTGCGGCGGAACGGAAATATGGGTCGACATCGGCGCACTCCTCTAGGTCTTCACAGCGGATATTTCGGCCCGCAACCAACCGTTTCGCGCATTGTCCGTTCGGGCCACGCGCTAGTTTTTTTCGATCCGTATCACCTGCGGCCGGCCGCTGATCACCTTGTCGCGCTGCACCGCCTGCAAGGCACGGTAGACCGCATCCTCGTGGGTGGCATAGGTGATCAGGATGACCGGCACCGGCGAAGCTTTCCTCGTTGTGCCGTTGACGTCAACGCCATCCGGGTGGCGCTGCACGATCGATTCAATGGAAATTTTTTGTTCCGCCAGCCGGGTGGCGATCGCAGCGGCAGTGCCTGCCAAATCGCGCGCCATCAGGCGGATATAATAGCCGCCTTCATGACGCTCCATCGGCGCCTTGGTGGTTGCACGCAGCCGCTCGACAGGGCGCCCGAACGGCTTGGCACGGATGCCGCGCGCAACGTCGGCGATGTCGGCGACCACGGCGGAAGCGGTCGCGGCGCCACCAGCGCCCGGGCCGACCAGCGTGATCGGCGGAATACCCTCGCCGTCGATGGTCACCGCATTGGTGACCCCCATCACCTGCGCAATCGAGGATGATTTCGGCACCATGGTCGGATGCACGCGCTGTTCGATGCCTTTGGCGGTCCGCACCGCGACGCCGAGCAGCTTGACGCGATAGCCGAGTTCTTCCGCCGCGCGCAAATCTTCAGGGGCGATCGAGGAGATGCCTTCGACATAAACCGCGCTCTGCGCCACCTTGGTGCCAAAGGCGAGGCTGGCCAGGATCGCCAGTTTCTGGGCGGTATCATGGCCGTCAACGTCGAACGACGGATTGGCCTCGGCGTAACCTAGCCGCTGCGCATCCTTCAGGCACTCGGCAAACGACAGGCCTTCCTGTTCCATCCGGGTCAGGATGTAATTGCAGGTGCCGTTGAGGATGCCGTAGACGCGATTGATGTCGGTTCCGGCGAGACCCTCGCGCAAGGTCTTGATCACGGGAATGGCGGCACCGACGGCCGCCTCGAAATTCAGCGCGCCGCCATGCTTTTCGGCCCACTTCGCCAGCCGCAATCCATGCTTGGCGATCAGCGCCTTGTTGGCGGTGACGACGGACTTGCCGGATTTCAGCGCCGCCTCGATCGCCGACAGCGCGGGCTCGCCGGAGCCGCCCATCAGTTCGACGAAGCAATCGATGCCCGGATCGCTCGCCAGTGCGAGCGGGCTTTTGGCCCAATCGATACCGCGCAGGTCGAGGCTACGCTTTTTTACCTTCGAGCGCGCGGTGACGGCAACGACGCGGATGCCGCGGCCGCTGCGCGCCGCCAGCGTGCGGCCCTGCTGCTCGATCAGGCGGACGACTTCGGCGCCAACAGTGCCGAGCCCCGCTATACCCACGTTTAGGGGTGCGACCATGACGCAAAGACCTGCCGGAAAGAGAAATTACCGCCGGTTGGCGAGAGGAACCACGTTGTGCAACGTTTCGATGCCGCTTTCAAGGAAGCGGCGCACGCCGCGCGCGGCCTGGCGGATACGTTGCTCGTTTTCCACCATGGCGATGCGGACATAACCCTCGCCATGCTCGCCGAAGGCAACGCCGGGCGAGACCACCACGCCGGATTTCTCCACCATCAGGGTTGCGAACTGCATGCTGCCGACGTCGCGAAAGGCCTCGGGCAACGGCGCCCAGGCGAACATCGAGGCGCTGGGCGGAGGAATCTCCCACCCCGCGCGGCCGAATGACTCCACCAGCGCATCGCGACGTTTGCGATAGGTCTCCCGCATCTCGCGAATGCAATCGTCCGGGCCGTTCAGTGCAGCGGTCGCGGCAACTTGAATGGGCGTGAACGCCCCATAGTCGAGGTAGGATTTCACCCGTGCCAGGGCTGCGATGATGCGCTCGTTACCCACCGCAAAGCCCATCCGCCAGCCGGCCATCGAGAAGGTCTTCGACATCGAGGTGAATTCCACCGTCACGTCGATCGCGCCGGGGACCTGCAATACCGAGGGCGGCGGGTTATTGTCGTCGAAATACACTTCCGCATAGGCGAGATCGGACAGGATGAAGATCTCGTGCTTCTTCGCGAAAGCCACCAGGTCCCGGTAGAAATCGAGATCCGCAACGTAGGCGGTCGGATTGGAGGGATAGCAGACGACGATCGCCAGCGGCTTCGGGATCGAATGGACGATTGCGCGCTCCACCGCCTCGAAGAATTGCGGCGTCGGCTCCGAGGGCACCGAACGGATCACCCCGCCCGCCATCAGGAACCCGAAAGCATGGATCGGATAGCTCGGGTTCGGGCACAGCACGACGTCGCCGGGCGCGGTGATGGCCTGCGCCACGTTGGCAAAGCCTTCCTTGGAACCCAGGGTCGCGACGATCTGGGTCTCGGGATTGAGTTTCACCCCGAATCGCCGGGCGTAGTACGCCGCCTGCGCCTTGCGCAGACCGGTGATGCCGCGCGATGCCGAATAGCGGTCGGTTCGCGGTTTACCCAGCGTTTCCTTGAGCTTTTCGATGACATGGGGCGGCGTCGGCAGATCAGGATTGCCCATGCCGAGATCGATGATATCGGCACCGGCATTCCGCGCAGCCGCCTTGGCCCGGTTGACCTGTTCGAACACATAAGGCGGCAGGCGGCGGATGCGGTAGAAATCTTCCATCGGTCTCAAGCTCCGGAAGCCGGTCACGGCAGGGATTGCCAGCGCGGTTGCGGCAGAACGGAAACCGACTTCCGCCTTGGAAAACGCGCTTAATCAATGATTTAGGGCAAATTCAGGCGCCAAATCGTTGAATCGGGGTTGTTTTACCACGCGCGTCCGGCGGCGCCAGCCGTAATAGCGCTCAAGTTCATTTCGAAGCGGGATTTTTGGCGGCGGTAGAGGCTTGGCGGTCGCGCGCGGCGGCGAGTTCTTTCAGGACCTTGGCCTGCTCCTCCGGCGCCATGGCGGCCTCTTCCCGATCCGGCGGCAGGTCGTGAACCGGAAGGTAGCTGCCAGCTTCCTTCGGACGCGCCGGCGCATCCGCCGGCGTGCCGACCAACGGCAGATCCGCGATCGAGCTCGAGCAGCCGCCAAGCGCAAGCGCCGATGCCAGAAGCACCGCCATGGCTAACGCGCTCATTGTTCGATTCACCAGCATACGCCCAGAAATCCTACTTCGCTGGTACGACCCTTGCAGCGACAAAACGTCCGCTTCCGAAATCTGCCGCCCCGCTCAAACCATTGTTGCCCGAAACGATTAAATCCAGAACAACAAAGCGAACCGTTGAGGCTTCAATGTGTCCGAACCAAGAAACTTTTTCGCACTGCAACAGCGCTGGTGCAAAAAATTCACCCGAAACTGTCACCCTCGCTCCCGTGCGGTGACGAACCGCGACTGAACCTATAGTGTCGACTTATGACTGACGTTACGAGCGAAACCCAGGCTGCGAAAAAGTTCAATCCGGAAGCCTTCGCGATGAATCTCGCGCGGGCGCTGGAGAGCAGCGGCCAGGCGCTGGCGGCCTATCTCAAGCCGCGCGAAACCGGCGAGATCAAGGACAAGCCACCCAGCGAACTCGGCGAGGTGATCAAGACGCTCACCGCGGTGGGGGAATATTGGCTATCCGACAAGGAGCGCGCCGCAGAGCTGCAGATGAAGATTGGCAAGGCCTATCTCGACCTGTGGGGCTCCTCGGTGCGGCGGCTGGCCGGCGAACAGGCGCCGCCGGCGATCGAGCCGTCGCCGCGCGACAAGCGATTCAAAGACCCCGAATGGAAGTCGAACCAGTTTTTCGAGTTCGTGATGCAACTCTATCTCCTGACCACGCAATGGGCACAGGAGCTGGTGCGCAACGCCGAGGGTATCGATCCGCATACGCGCAAGAAAGCCGAGTTCTACGTTCAGCAGATCACCAACGCCTTGGCGCCATCGAACTTCGTTCTCACCAATCCGGAAGTCCTGCGCGAGACGCTGGCGTCCAACGCCGATAATCTCGTTCGCGGCATGAAGATGCTGGCCGAGGATATCGAGGCCGGACATGGCACGCTGCGCATCCGGCAGTCCGACCCTTCCAATCTTGCGGTCGGCGTCAACATGGCGACGACGCCGGGCAAGGTGATTTTCCAGAACGAACTGATGCAGCTGATCCAGTACGAGCCCACGACGGAAAACGTGCTGCGCACGCCGCTCCTGATCGTGCCGCCATGGATCAACAAATTCTACATCCTCGACCTCAAGCCGGAAAAATCCTTCATCAAGTGGTGCGTCGACCAGGGCATCACCGTGTTCGTGATCTCGTGGGTCAATCCGGACAAGCGGCTGGGGGCGAAAACCTTCGACGACTACATGAAGGAAGGCCCGCTGGCGGCGATGGACGCCATTGAGCGGGCGACCGGCGAGTTGAAGGTCCACACCATGGGCTACTGCGTCGGCGGCACCCTGCTCGCCTCGACGCTGGCGTGGCTGGCGGAAAAGCGCCGCGTCCGCGCCACGTCGGCGACATTGCTGGCGGCGCAGGTCGATTTCAGTCACGCCGGCGACCTGCTGGTGTTCGTCGACGAAGGCCAGATCTCGGCGCTCGAGCGCGACATGCAGGCGTGCGGCGTGCTCGAAGGCAGCAAGATGGCGATGGCCTTCAACATGCTGCGCTCGAACGACCTGATCTGGTCCTATGTCGTCAGCAACTACCTGAAGGGCCAGCCGCCGTCCGCATTCGATCTGCTGCACTGGAATTCCGACGCCACACGGATGCCGGCGGCGAACCACTCATATTACCTGCGTAACTGCTACCTGGAGAACCGGCTCTCCACGGGCACGATGGTGCTCGACAACACGCTGCTCGATCTGTCGAAGGTGAAGGTGCCGATCTACAATCTGGCGACGCGCGAGGATCATATCGCGCCGGCCGAGTCGGTGCTCTACGGCTCGCAATTCTTCGGCGGCCCGGTGAAATATGTGCTGTCCGGCTCCGGGCATATCGCCGGCGTGATCAATCCCCCGGCGGCTGGCAAGTACCAGTTCTGGACCAACGACAATATCAAAGATGTGAAGCTGGCGGATTGGCTCAAGGCCGCTCAGGAACATCCGGGATCGTGGTGGCCCGACTGGCGCGAATGGCTGCGCGATATCGACGCCGAGGAGGTGCCCGCGCGCGCGATCGGCACCGAAGCGTTGCCCGCGATCGAAGACGCCCCCGGCAGCTACGTCCAGGTTCGCGCATAGCGCAATAATGCACGTTTGGGCTATAAGCAGCCGTCCCGCCGGGACAGGATTCGAAATCGAGCGAGGGGAAACCGATGACGCGCGAACTATTCTGGCTGACGCTGACGGTTATTTTCACGGGACTGTTGTGGATTCCCTATGTGCTGAATCGCTGTCAGGTTCGCGGCCTCTCCGGCGCCATGGCCAACCCGGCACGCGGCGACAAGCCGCTCGCCGAATGGGCCACGCGCATGATGTTCGCGCATGACAATGCGGTCGAGAACCTCATCATCTTCGCGCCGCTGGTGTTGATTCTTGCGCAAATCGATTATTCGACCAAATGGACCGTCTTTGCCTGCGCGGTGTATTTCTGGTCCCGCGTCGCGCATCTGATCGTCTACACGCTAGGGTTGCCGGTGTTCCGTACGCTGACTTTCGTCATTGGCTTCCTTGCCCAGGCCGTGCTGGCGCTGGCGATTTTCGGGATCGTTTGAGCTTATTTGTTCGGCGTCGCGGCTGAGCGAAGGCGCGAAGCGCGTCTTCGCGCCGATGTCCCGGCCATCCACGCTTTTGCGCGATCCCGGCGAAACAAGACGTGGATGCCGGAGATGAGCTCGACCTGTTTATCGAGCTCGCTGCATTTTTTCTGCACGTATCGCACGGCGATTCCAAATGCCCAGCGTTGGGCCGTGCTTCGATGACAGATCAATGACCGATTTGCTTCAACGATTGGTCGCGGGCTCGCTGCAATCAGGTGGCCGCGGCCAGCCGCTTTTTGATGATGTGCGATAGTCGGACATACCGCGTGAACGATCTCGCAGCTTGCGGGAATAATCACGCCAGCGCGTTGTCTGTGATTTCGGGCGATGGGGGATTTCCCGAACCAGAAGGTAAGAACCATGTACCGGCTTAGTTCATGCGCGTTGGCGCGGACCGCTATCGTCGTGACCGCGATCGGCCTGTTGTCGTCGATTAATTCGACGGCCACGGCGGCAACGGTAACTGACCCAACGAATGATTTTATCCCAAGCTTTACCGGAACCGCTGCTGCGGATCTGGACGTCATAGCTGCTTCGGTGACGTTCGACGGGTCGAATTTTGACTTGAGCGTTACACTCAGCGGCGCCGTCGACACCACATCGTCTGCTCTCTATGTCTTTGGCGTGAATCGGGGTCAGGGAACCGCTCGCTTCGGCGACATAGCGACAGGTGTTCTTTTCGATGCCGTCATCACCGCGAGCGCCGCAGGTGTCGGAACCATCACCACCTTCTTGCCGACGCCCGTCTCCAATACGCTCGCCGCGGGCTCGGTGACGATCAACTCGAACATCGTCGACATTATCGCTCCTTTATCGCTCCTGCCCGGTCTCGGCTTCCTTCCCGCTGACTATGCCTTCAATGTCTGGCCACGAGACACATTGGTTGTGGGCAATGGTGCGATTTCTGATTTCGCACCTGATAACTCCACGTTCACGACAGCGGTCCCCGAACCGTCCACTTGGGCTATGATGCTCCTGGGTTTTGCCGGGATTGGCTTCATGACCTATCGCCGACGTCGGACGGCTACGCTGGCCGTTTGATCAAATCGACATCGCAAATGACAAAGACCGCTTCCGAGCGGTCTTTTTTGCTTGCCGCCGGCCAGCTTGCCAATGGTTAGCGCTTGAGATGCGTTGCAGATGTCGCGCCATCACGAGATGGATCCCCTCAACCATTCTTCGCTCTCACTTTTGTGTGAATACGCCTCCTGCGTTCATCCAGCGTACGTCCGAACGCCATCTCGCGCGATTTGACGAGCACGATGACGAAAAAAAATTTGCAGCGGCGTGAATAAATGCTCCCGCCAACCGTCCACACCATGAATCCCAAGCGGAAACGGAGATGACGGATGTTGCGCTGGCCCAAACCTACCCTCGGCATGGCGATCTTTGGTGCGCGCCTGCTCTTTGCCTTCGCGGCCTCCCCCTTCGTTTTGGCGCACGAAGCGCGTCCCGGCGGACAAGCATCGGCAACGACCGCCGATGAAGATGCATTCCTCAGGGAAAACGAAGCCGCGATGATCAAGATGATGAACGACATGGCAGCAAAGCCGACGGGCGATGTCGACCGCGATTTCGTCGCCATGATGACGCCTCACCATCAAGGGGCGATCGACATGGCGGTGATCGAGCTACGCTACGGCAAGAGCGAGCAGCTTCGGCGCATCGCCCAGGAGATCATCGTCGACCAGATGCAGGAAATCGACGCCATGAAGCTCGCGATCGGAACCAAGGTCACTTCGTCTGCGCCGGCGCCGACGCAGCCAAGTCCGGCGCCGCCGACCACAGATCATCATCGCATGGACATGCACATGGACATGTCCGATGGAACGAAGAAGTAGGAGCGGACGATGAAGAACAGGCTTTCAAAGGTTTTTTTCCTCGCCGGTACGATGCTTGCGACATGTACTGTCGCCAGCGCCGGCCAGATACCGGGTGCAGCGGCGGCCGCCGACATTCCGATCAGCCACCACGACCGCATTTACGCGGCGGAGCAATTCTCGAACACCGTATCCGTGACCGATCCCGTCGACAACAAGCTGCTCGGCGTGATCCGGCTCGGCGATCCGCAACCCGGCAATTTCAGCCCGCTCTATCGAGGCCAGGTGCTGGTCCACGGCATGGGATATTCGCCTGACCATCGCACGCTGGCCGTGGTTTCGATCGGGTCGAATTCGGTGACCTTCATCGACACCGCCACCAACGCGGTCAAGCATGTCACCTATGTTGGCCGCTCGCCCCACGAAGCGTTCTTCACGCCTGACGGCAAAGAGGTCTGGGTGACGGTGCGCGGCGAAAATTACATTTCCGTGATCGATGCAAAGAGCTTTGCCGAAAAGACCCGGATCACAACGCCGGCCGGTCCGGGCATGCAGATCTTCTCGCCCGACGGGAAGTACGGCTACATCTGCTCCTCGTTCAACCCCGAGACCGACGTCGTGTCTGTCGCCGACCACCGCATCGTCGCGAAAGTGAAGCAGGAAAGCCCCTTCTGTCCGAACATCGCGGCGACGCCGGACGGACGGCAGGTCTGGTTCACACTCAAGGACATCGGCAAGACCCAGGTGTTCGATGCGAGACCGCCATTCAATCTGATCAAGACCATCGATACCGGCCCGATCACCAATCATGTCAATTTCGCGCATACCGCGAAGGGGACCTTCGCCTATGTCACGGTTGGCGGCACCAACGAGGTCAAGGTGTTCAGGACCGAGGATTTTTCGCTCGTTGCAACGATCCCGGTCGGCAATCTGCCGCACGGCGTCTGGCCGTCGGGCGACGGCGCACGCATCTATGTCGGGCTGGAGAATGCCGACGCGCTGGCGGCGATCGACACCTCAACCAACAAGGTCGTCGCCAACATCCCGATCGGTCAGGCGCCGCAAGCGATCGCCTACGTTCCCAACGCCGCGCCCGATCCCGACGACCGCCGGAATCTGCAAAGTCTCGGCGTCGCCGGTCAGGCCGTTCACCTCATGCTGGCGCCCAAGGCCGAGGCAGAGGGCGGAAAAGTGCCGACCAGCGTGTCGTTGTTCGATCAGGGACTGATTCAGGTATTGCAGGCATCCGTGACCGGCCTTGAGCCGAAGCAGAAATACGTGCTGGCCCTGGCCGAACGGGCGGACGGCGGCGGTTCCGTCGAACCGCTGGCGGCCTTCATGACCAATCCGGCGGGATCGGCGATCGTCAACGCGACCGGTCCGATCCGGCAGATCGTCCAGAATACCGACCAGCCCGGACGGCGATACCTGGTGATCGCGCCGGGCGATGCATCGAAACTCGGTGAGGCCGTGCAGGTTCAGATGCAATGATGGCCAGTCGAACAGCGACGAGCGGGATCAGGAGCATGCCGTGAAAGACATGCTGCTCCTGGTCGAGCCACTGATTCCGGCGCTCCGCCGCTACGCACGGGCGCTGGTCCGCGATCGCGCGACCGCCGACGATCTGGTGCAGGACTGTCTCGAGCGCGCGGTCAGCCGCTGGCGCCAGCGGCGCGAAGGCGATCCGCGTCCATGGTTGTTCGCGATCTTGCACAATCTGGCGGTCAACCAATTCCGGCAGTCCAAAAGACGCGGCGTCCATGTGGCCATCGACGAGACCAGCGAGGATGATCTCGGCGAAAACGCGGTTCAGGAACAGAAGCTGATGTATCAGGACGTTTTAAAGAAGCTTGCCGGGCTGCCGGAGGATCAGCGCTCTGTGCTGCTTCTCGTCGCCGTCGAGGACCTCTCATATGCAGATGCTGCGAAAGTGCTCAATATCCCGGTCGGTACGGTAATGTCGCGCCTTTCCCGCGCGCGCGAGCGATTGCAGCAGGAAATCGACGGTACCACAGCCCACGTATCCAGGAAGGTGATCGCGTTACGGAGCCTCAAATGAACAATCGTCCCATCACGGAGGACGACCTCCACGCCTATGTGGATCGCGTTCTCGAACCGGAACGGCGGGCGGAAGTCGCGACCTATCTTGAAGGACATCCGGACGTCGCAAAACGCATCGCAGCTTTCGAGAATCAACGCGAGCTCCTTCGGGTCACGCTGGCGCCGGTCGCCGATGAACCGCTTCCGGCCGAGCTCAATCTGTCGCGGATCATCGAGAGCCGCAGGCAACGGCGTTCGCCTGCCTGGTGGGCGATCGCCGCAATGGTACTCATGAGCATCGGCGGCTTCGGCGGCTGGGTGCTGCGCGGCGAGATGCCAGCTTCGCGCGGCGGACTGACTGCTCTGGCCCAGGAGGCGGCCGACTCCTATGTTGTCTACGCTCCCGATCGTGTACGGCCGGTCGAAATTCGGGCGTCGGAGAGTGCGCAGTTGGTTCAGTGGGTCTCCAACCGTCTGCATCAAGCCGTGAAGATCCCTGATCTGACGACATCGGGCTTTCGGCTGATGGGCGGGCGCCTGATCGCGACCTCGCACGGCCCGGCGGCCATGTTCATGTATGATGACGACCATGGCGAACGCCTCGTGGTCCTGACGCGGCCGATGACGACGGATCAGAGCGCGCCGATGATGTCGCATTCGAGTGGAGATGTTGCGGGCTTAGCCTGGGCCGATAGCGGCATGGGCTACAGCCTGGTCGGTCAGTCGGCCTCGGGCGGCTTGCGCAGCATCGCAAACGAGATACGCCGACAAGCGCGCAGCATTTGACGTCCGGCCAGCGCTACCGCCTCGATCCGGATAACCAAGGCCATGTCGGTGTCAGACGGCATGCCCTTGGTCCGCATGATCCGACTATGTATCGGCAACACCCAGCATCAGCCGCATATTCTGTACCGCAGCACCTGAGGCGCCCTTACCCAAATTGTCGAGACGCGCGACGAGAACCGCCTGGGGGTATTTGGGGCTCGCAAAAACATAAAGCTCGAGCATATTGGTCTCATTGAGCGCCTCAGGCTCGATCCGGCCGCTCTTTACGGCAGCGTTATCGGGCGGCATCACCGAGACGTACCTGCTGCCGGCGTAGCGCTTCGCCAGCACGGCATGAAGATCGGCGCTGGCGGGCTTGCCCGGAAGCGTGTCGAGGTGCAGAGGCACCGACACCAGCATGCCCTGCCGGTAGTTGCCGACCGACGGAACGAAGATTGGCCGGCGCGCGAGGTTTGAGTAAAGCTGCGTCTCCGGCAAATGCTTGTGCTCGAAGCCGAGGCCATAGAGTTCGAAGGCCGGCGCCGTGCCGTCTTCGAAGCTCTCAATCATGGACTTGCCGCCGCCCGAATAGCCGCTCACCGCATTGATGGTGATGGGATAGTCCGCCGGCACCAGCCCGGCATCCACAAGCGGCCGCAGCAGCGCCACGGCACCCGTCGGATAGCATCCTGGGTTCGAGACCTTCCGCGCCGCCCGTATCTTGTCTGCCTGATCCGGCGCGAGTTCCGGAAAACCATAGGTCCAGTCACCAGCGACACGAAACGCCGTCGATGCGTCCAGCACCTTGGGAGCCGCAGCTCCCATCGTGTCAATCAACGCGACGGTCTCTTTCGCGGCATCGTCGGGCAGGCAGAGGATGACGAGGTCCACCTCCTCCATCAGCGCACGCTTCGCCTGCGCATCCTTGCGCTTTTCCTCGGCGATGCTCTTGAGCACGACATCGTTTTGCTGGCCAAGGCGCTCGCGAATGCCGAGGCCCGTCGTTCCAGCCGCACCATCAACGAACACGCTCGGCCGTGCCGAGGCGCCGGTGGTCAGAGGTTGGCCTTTCGGCTGCTTGGTATCGGAGAGGGTCATGACGTGTTCCTTCAATCCGCGGATACACTGGCAGGCGTGGATGATATGTAGTCCAACTGCGGCCGCAGCGCGACCATCTGTTTTCCGATCGTCTGTGCGGCTTCGTCCCGCCCCTGCGCAAGTGCCGAGGCCACCGCCGCATAGTCGGCATCGGATTTGTGCTGGTTCAACTTGAAGCTGCCCTCGACCTCTTCGACCGACATCACCAGGCCGACGATCGCCTTTTTCATCGCCTCCAAACGCCCGGCCGTCATCTTCGACGACATCCAGGGCGGCTTCGGCGCCAGCCAGCTTTCAAACTTGGCACTGAGCGCGTCGAGATGGGCGCCGAGTTCGTCGCCGGACAACTGCCTCACGGTGCCCGTGAGATGGACGGCCTGATACAGCCAGGTCGGCACCTGGTCGGGCGATGCGTACCAGTCGGCCGAAACGTAGGCGTCCGCGCCGTTCACAGCCAGCAGCCAGGATGACGCCCCATCGGCAAGTCCGACGAGCGGATTGTGACGCGCCACATGAAACAAGGCGTGCGGCGTGCCGTCGTCGGCCGAGGTGAGGTAAAACGGCAGCGCGGATGCGATCGGCTTGGCGCCGTCCCATGCGCAGACCGTGCCGAAACCGCGCGTTTCCGCAAACGCAAGGCTCGCGGCGCGATCGGGCTTGAACATCGGAGGCGTGTACATCTCAAACTCCTGCTTGACGTAGGAGCCGCCAGATCAGACCGCGTTTCTTGTCAGGGAGAGGCCGCGGGATGGATCCGGCGGCAGAGGCGACGATCTCAAACGCGAACGTCCGCCCATACCGCGATGGCGCGGCGGCGGCGAGCGATGGACATGGTCGCGGCGTTGTTCATGAGCGGGGCTATAAGGCCGGGCGGTTCCACGGTCAAGCCAAAATGCTGCGCCAGTCGGCCGGTCCCCGTCCAGGGCGTTGCCACGCCGCCGAAACAATTTTGGGCTAGCTTCGCGGCATGCCGCGCCGATGCGCGCGATGGCGGATTGCGGCGCTGTCGGTTCGGAATCGATCAAACCGGAATGGAATTTCCACGTCAACAAGGTGTTTCAAACGACACGACATGCCGGAATTCCATCGCTCTGGACCGTCCGCGCCATCGCCACCTCATGCCATGTCGTTAACATCAGGAGGAGATCGCTATGACCGAACTCACTCGCCGGGCGGCGCTGGCGGGCGTCGCCGCATCGACGCTTGTCCCGCTCGCCATGGCGGCACCGGCGCGCGCCGCCGCACCGCAAGCCGACAAGCAAGGGGCCAGCTTTTATCGTTACAACGTCGGCACCCATCAGATCACCGTCGTTTGCGATGGTGTCTCGGTTGGCCCGCGGCCCGACAACTATGTCGCCAACGCCTCGAAGGACGAGGTCAGCAAAGTCTTTGCCGATAATTATATGCCGGCCGACAAGGCTACCCACAGCTACAATCCGATCGTCATCAATACCGGATCCAAGCTCATCGTGGTCGACACCGGTCTCGGGCCCGCCACCTACGAACAAAGCAAAGGCAAGCTCGGACAGTTTCAGACCAACCTCGCTGCGGCGGGCATCGACCGCAAGGACGTGGATACGGTGATCATCTCGCATTTCCATGGCGACCACATCAACGGACTGCTGACCGCCGACAACAAGTCCGCTTATCCGAATGCCGAAATCATGGTGCCGTCCGCGGAGTGGAAGTTCTGGATGGACGACGGCGAGATGAGCAAGGGAACGGGAAACCCCATTCTCGAGGGCAACTTCAAGAATGCACGGCGGGTGTTCGACGCGCTCGGCCGTAAGGTAACCCACTACGATGCCGGCAAGGAGATTGCTCCCGGCATCACATCCGTTGCCAGCCCCGGTCATACGCCGGGCCATACTTCCTATATCGTCGCCTCCGGCTCCGACAAATTACTGGTGCAGGTCGATATCACCGCCGGCGCTGCGTTTCTGTTCGTGAAAAACCCCGACTGGCAGTTGCTTTTTGATGTCGACAAGCCCCTCGCGGTTGAAACACGACGCAAACTCTACGACATGGCGATCGCTGAAAAGATGCCGATCCAGGCGTTCCATGCCGGTTTTCCTGGACTTGTCAGGGTTGAAAAGGACGGCAACGGCTATCGTTGGGTTCCCGTGCTCTGGAATGCCTCGCTCTAGTCTTTGCGGAGATTGGAAGATGCGGGGACCCTACCCGCATCTTCAGACCGCTCGCCATATCCATTCGATGATTTGCGCGATCACGTCGCCGAACAGCAGCAGCACCGCCGACCACACCAGCGCCGAGATGAAGTTGGCGAATTGAAACTGCCAATATGGCATCTCGAAAATGCCGGCCGCCAGTGGCACCGAGGCACGCAGCGGTCCGAAAAACCGCCCGATGAAAATGCTCGGCACACCCCAGTCCTTCACGAAGGCTTCACCACGCGACAAGATCTCCGGGTAACGCGACAGCGGCCACATCTGCGCGACCTTCTCTTTGAATTTGAAGCCGAACCAGTAGGAGACCCAGTCGCCAAGCGCGGCACCGATGCCGCCGGCGAGCCAGACCGGCCAGAAGTTGATGCCGCTGACACCGATCAGCGCGCCGATGGCAACCAGTGCGCCCCAGGCCGGGATCAGCAGCGAAACAAAGGCAAGCGATTCGCCGAACGCCAGCACCAGCACGATCGGTGCGGCCCAAGCCTGATGGTCGCGCACGAAGACAGCCAATGCGCGCACAAATTCTTCCATTTCCGAATAGCCCTTCCCCGCCCCACTTCGAGCCTTTGAACCTTTCTACCGGTTCCGTGCCTAAGAACAGGTAAGCCAGCCCCTTCCGTGACATCAAGTCACAAAGGCGGGGGACAGCGAGAACTCCCGTTCTCGGCCAGCGGCTTTTCAACCCTTCACAAAAAACAAGACAAGGAAAAACGATGATTGGATCGCTGATGATGTGCCTGAGCGTTGTGGTGTTGCTGGTTGGAATGCTGGCCGGCATCGCGATGGGCATCCAGCAGAACTTCGTGCTCGCCCCCGCACACGCGCATCTCAACCTGATCGGGGGCGTCCTGCTGTTCCTGTTCGGACTGTACTACAAACTGGTCCCGGCTGCCGGAACCGCGACGCTTGCCAAGGTGCAGGGCTGGCTTCACATGATCGGCGCGATCCTGTTTCCGGCCGGCGTCGCGATGGTGCTCCTGAAAGGGCCATCGTTCGAGGCCGCCCCGATCGCGGGGTCGCTGATCGTGGTGGCGGCAATGACGCTGTTTGCGGTGATCGTGTTCCGGACTTCGCGGGCCTGAACTAACGGGTACTCAGCTCTCGGGTGCCGGGGGCCGCCTCGGCGGTCGCGGCTTCGCCGCGCGAGGCGGCCCTAAAGTGGCAGGTTGCAGGGTCACGATCACTGGATTCGGCTTGTGATCGAGTGCTGCACCGGTCGCGGCATCGACGCCCATGCCGATCAGCCCGCCGGCAAGAATGTTGCCTGCGAATCCGGCCGCGCCTGAACCGGGGATTTCCTTGGTGAGAGGAATGATCTGCGGCTCATACCCCTCTTTGTTGATGGTGACGGTGATATCGGCGCTGCGTTTGGCCACCACCACGCAAGGCGTGACGCAGGCGGTCGGAATATCCAGCCCCGATATTTCGGCCGTGGCACCTGCCGGCGTGCTGGCAATCGAAATGTTTTCTGTCGTTCCACGCGTCACCGACGCGCAGCCGAAACACGGCAGCGCAATCGCCGCCGCCAAGAACAGCCTGATCATTGGATTATCCCCCACCCGCGGCGACCATCACGCAACCGTGAGGTGAAATCAAGCGCGCTTCTTCAATCCGCATGCGCTATTGTTAATCGCTCTCCCCGAGTTTCAACCGATGCTGGCGACCAAGCGCTGGCGGCGGCTCCCTTCCGTCACTTTTTAAGCCCATCCGTGGCATAGTCAGGAAGACCGATTCGCTGCGCCACGGCGCGCGCAACACATGAAGAAATATGTCCAAGCCATTGAAATCACCCGCTAAAGTCAAAGCCACCAATGACCTGTTCGGGGCCAATGAGCCGAAGGGGCGCCCGGCGTTAAAGGTCGCCTCCCGGACCTCCAGCGCCGAAGACGGCTACACCGCGCGGGATATCGAGGTGCTCGAAGGCCTCGAGCCGGTGCGGCGCCGGCCCGGAATGTATATCGGCGGCACCGACGAGAAGGCGCTGCATCATCTGTTCGCGGAAGTCATCGACAACGCCATGGACGAGGCGCTGGCCGGCCATGCTTCCTTCATCGAGGTAGAGTTGGGCGCCGACGGCTTCCTGACCGTCACCGATAACGGCCGCGGCATCCCGGTCGATCCGCATCCGAAATTTCCGAAGAAATCCGCGCTCGAAGTCATCATGTGCACGCTGCATTCCGGCGGCAAGTTCGACTCGAAGGTCTATGAGACCTCGGGCGGCCTGCACGGTGTCGGCGTGTCCGTGGTGAACGCGTTGTCGTCGCGGCTCGAAGTCGAGGTCGCGCGCAGCCAGAAGCTCTATCGCATGGCGTTCGAGCGCGGCCATCCCAAGGGAAAACTCGAAGACCTCGGCAAGATCAACAACCGCCGCGGCACCCGCATCCGCTTCAAGCCCGATACCGACATTTTCGGCGCCAAGGCTTCGTTCAAGCCGCAGCGCCTGTTCAAGATGACCCGGTCCAAGGCGTATCTGTTCGGCGGCGTCGAGATCCGCTGGCGCTGCGATCCGGCCTTGCTCAAGGGCATCGAGGACGTCCCCGCCGAAGACAGCTTCCATTTCCCGGGAGGCTTGAAGGATTACCTCGGCGCGGCAATCCATGCCGATACCTTGGTTCATCCGGACATCTTTGCCGGCAAATCCGGCCGCAACGGCGCCCATGGCGCCTGCGAATGGGCGGTGGCGTGGACCGCCGATGCGGACGGTTTTCTGTCGTCCTATTGCAACACCGTGCCCACGCCGGACGGCGGCACCCACGAATCCGGCATGCGCAGTGCGTTGCTGCGCGGATTGAAGGATCATGCCGAGCGCGCGGGCCAGGGCAAGCGGGCGGGCTCCATCACCTCCGAAGACGTCATGGTGGGCGCGGCGGTGATGCTGTCGGTGTTCGTGCGCGAGCCGGAATTCCAGGGCCAGACCAAGGACCGCCTCGCCACTGCGGAAGCCCAGCGCATTGTCGAGCAGGCCATCAAGGATCCCTTCGACCACTGGCTGTCCGGCAACCCGCTGCAGGCCAACAAGTTGCTGGATTTCGTCATCGAGCGCGCCGATGAGCGGCTGCGCCGCCGGGCGGAGAAGGAAATCTCGCGCAAGACCGCGGTGAAGAAGCTGCGACTGCCTGGCAAGCTCGCGGACTGCACCAACAGCGCCCACGAAGGCTCCGAGCTGTTCATCGTCGAGGGCGACTCGGCCGGCGGCAGCGCCAAGCAGGCGCGCGACCGCAAGACGCAGGCGATCCTTCCCCTGCGCGGCAAGATCCTCAACGTCGCGTCCGCCGGCAAGGACAAGCTGACCGCCAACGCCCAGCTCGCCGACCTGATGCAGGCGATCGGCTGCGGCACGCTCGCCCATTACCGGGAAGAGGATTTGCGTTATTCCCGCATCATCATCATGACCGATGCCGACGTCGACGGCGCCCATATCGCCTCGCTGCTGATCACGTTTTTCTACCGCCAGACGCCGCGGCTGATCGACGAAGGCCATCTCTACCTCGCGGTGCCGCCGCTCTATAAGCTGACCCATGGCAGCAAGACGGTCTACGCCCGCGACGACGCCCACAAGGCTGAGCTCTTGAAGAGCGAATTCAACGCCAACGCCAAGGTCGAGGTCGGCCGCTTCAAGGGCTTGGGCGAGATGATGCCGGCGCAACTTAAGGAAACCACCATGGATCCAGCCAGGCGCACCCTGCTCCGCGTCGTCCTGCTGGCCGATGACCGGGAAGGCACCGCCGATTCGGTGGAACGGCTGATGGGCACCAAGGCCGAGGCGCGATTCGCCTTCATTTCCGACAAGGCGGAGTTCGCCAGCGACGATTTACTGGATGTTTAGCATGTCACCACCGCTCGGTTGCGGTTTATTCCCCGGTATCGTTTTCCGGCGGGTGTGTTTCCCCCGCAACAGCATTTTGTGACGGACCAGCTTATATTCTATCCACGATATGGGAATCGGCGTACCGCGCCACCCAGCCACGCGATCGGGTCCGAACGCTCAATACCGAGGATTTAAAAATGAAGAAATTGGTGCTCGCTCTGACCGCGGTAGCGGCGTTCACTGGATCGGCTACGGCGGCTGATCTTCCCGCCCGTTATTCCAAGGCTCCCGTCCCGATGGCCCCGGCCTACAACTGGACCGGCTTCTACATCTTCGGCGGCGGCGGCGGCGGACTGTGGGCGGCTGATCAGCACGTTCAGACCACCGGCGCTGGCATTCCGCTGAGCATCGATCAGCGCCAGGGCGGTTCGGGCTGGTTCGGAACGGTCGGTATCGGTTATGACTGGCAGGTTAGCCCGAAGTGGGTTTGGGGCATATTCGGGGATGGCCAGTTCGGCAGCATCAAGGGCACGATTCAGGACCCGGTCGCAGGCTGGACCGCAACGCAAAAACTGGAAGATTCCTGGGCGGCTGGCTTGCGGATCGGCTACCTGGTGGCCCCGAACGTCCTGTCCTACGTGAACGGCGGTTACTCGGGTGCGCATTTTTCCGGCGCGAGCTTTTTCAGCACGTTTAGCGGGGCTCCCGTGGGAGCTCACACCGACAGCTACAACCGCAATGGCTGGTTCGTCGGCGGCGGCGTGGAAAACAACCTGGACATCTTCGGCATCACCGCACCCGGCTGGTTCATGAAGACCGAGTATCGCTCGGCTTTCTACGACCGGAAGAGCGTGAACGAACTGGTCGACGGCACGAATTTGCCTGTCGGCCGCGACGTCAGGTTCAACAACTGGAACCAGACCATCTCGACCTCGCTGGTCTACCGCTTCAACTGGGGTGGCCCGATCGTCGCCAAGTACTGATTTTCTGATCAAGTTCGATCAGCGCAAAAGCCCCGGCATTGTCCGGGGCTTTTTTGTGCCTGCCGTTACGGCGGACAACGGCCAATCGCCGATAGCAAGGCACGGCCTGCAGCGGAGGAAAGATCCATGCGCCGATTGCTGTCGATCGTTGGCTTTCTCGCGCTCGCCGTCGGCCTGCTCTGGATCGGTCAGGGCAGCGGCGTGATCGCCTGGCCACAATCGAGCTTCATGATCGGGCAGATGCAATGGGCCGGATACGGCGCGGCAATAGCCGCTGTCGGCCTGATCCTGATCTGGCAAGGCAGGCGCTGATCAGGCACGCTCCGGCCGTCAACGAATTCCGGGAGGCACCATGAAAACGGGACCATTTGATCTCAGCGGCAAGGTAGCGATCGTCACCGGCGGCAATGGCGGCATCGGGCTCGGCATGGCGCGGGGATTGGCGGAAGCCGGCGCCGCGATCGCTGTAGTCGGACGCAATGAAATAAAATCCAATGAGGCGGTCGCCGACATCACCCGGCACGGCGTCAAGGCCCTATCCGTGATCGCCGATGTCACCGACAAGGCGGCGGTTGGGGCCATGGTCGAGCGCGTCACGCAGGAGCTCGGCCGGATCGATATCCTCGTCAACAACGCCGGCATCAATATCCGCAAGCCGCCGCACGCGCTGGATATCGAGGAATGGGACAGCGTGATCAAGACCAATCTGACCAGCGCATTCCTGTGCTCGCAGGCGGTCTATCCCGCCATGAAGGCGGCGGGCGGCGGCAAGATCATCAATATCGGCTCGATGATGTCGATTTTCGGCGCGGCCTATGCGCCGGCCTATGCCGCCAGCAAGGGCGGCATCGTGCAGTTCACCCGCTCCTGCGCCTGCGCCTGGGCGGCCGACAATATCCAGGCCAATGCGGTGCTGCCCGGCTGGATCGACACCGAACTGACCCAGAACGCCCGCCAGCAGGTCGATGGCCTGCACGACCGCGTCCTCGGCCGCACCCCGGCGGGGCGCTGGGGCACGGCGCGCGACATGGCGGGGATCGCCGTGTTCCTGAGTTCGGCGGCGTCGGACTTCGTCACCGGCGCCGCGATCCCGGTGGACGGCGGCTTCTCGGTCATGGGATAGCATGCAAAACCCCGGACCGATGGTCCGGGGTTGATGCCGTTGGGCCAGCCCGATCGACGCGACGCGTTCAGTATTTCGCGAGCACTGGCGATGGCGACCAGTTGAAGTGATAGTTGATGCCTGCCTTCACCACATTGACGTCGCGGCTGCTCATGGTGATGTTCTCGACGAACACGCCGGCCGGGCTGGTGGCCGCCCGGGTTTTGCCGTCGAAATGGTAGTAATCATATTCGACCTTGGCGCTCCAGTTCGGCACGAACATGTATTCGAGGCCAGCACCCAGCGTATAGCCGTCGCGGCCGGTCCAGCCGGTCGCGTCATTGATGACGCCGGTTCCCGGCAGCACCACCTCGGCCCGCTCGTTGCTCCAGGCATAGCCGCCCTTGCCATAGACCAGCACCTTGTCCCAGGCATAGCCGATGCGGCCGGTGACGGTGTGGATCTGATCGATCTTGGTACGGCAGTCGAAGGCCGGGTTCGGGCAGATCGTGGTGCCCTTGATGTCGGCCCAGTCGAAATTGCCCTCGAGACCGAACACCCAGCTGCTGCCCGGCGTCTGCCAGTTGTAGCCGATCACGCCGCCAGCCACCGCGCCGGACGTGTCGAAGCCGCCAGTGACGGTCAGCGGACCCGGGAAGAACAGGCTGTCGCGGCCCCAGCCGCCGCCGCCTTCAACGCCGATGAACAGGCCGGTCCAGTTGGTGAACACCACCGGCGGCGCCTTGTAGACCGGGGCCTTCGTGGCCAGGTCAGCGGCTGACGCAGCGCCGGCCAGGCTGACGCTCGCCAGCAGAGTCGCAAAAGACAATCGAACAGATCGGCGCATCAAACCCTCCTGTCAAAACGTCCATGGCTGAACAGGCTACATTGAACGCCAGGGGTTGCGCGAAACGAAAATGGATCAGGTCGCGATTTTTCCTGCCTCGGTTGCATGATTGCAACAACTAAACCTACTCCAATACCAAAACGCGGAAGCCTGCCCGAGGCGCAGGCAGCCGGCCCCGCCGTCGCGGAGGTCAGCGGGAGGTCAGCGCCGGAAGCTCTTGATCTCCGACACGCTGCCGTCGCGGAAGGTGAGTTCGACCGATATCGATTTCGTCGAGGTCGGCAGCTTCATGTAGGTCTGCGACTGATAGGGGATCGCGCTGGGGTCCTTCATGTCGCAGGGCGGCAGCTTGAGCACCTTGTCCGGCACCGCACTGTCGATGCCGATGCGGGCCTCGCGGATTGCGCAGCGATACGACAGCAGGTGGCTGTAATACACCAGCAGGCCGTTGTAGTCGCGGAACGACAGCCAGCTCGATGCGGTCATGTCCAGCGTCTTGCGCTGGTCGCGGATGAGCGCCGCTTCCGGATCGAAGCGGATCGGGAACGGACCCTGCAACTCGCCGGCCGCATCGACATAGCGCAGCTGGATGGTGGCGGCAGGCTGATCGGCGTCGAGCTGGATCGAGGGATTGGGCATCCGTTTTCGGGTGCGCGGATCCAGCGTGTCGAGGAAGCCGGTCTCGCGAAACTCGCCGCTGTCGTTCAGCCGCCAGGACATCCCCAGCGTCGGATCGGCAATCGAGAAGGTGACGCTCCAGCCGCCGTTGTGGCGCATGAAACTGGCGATCGGCGCGTTGACAGCCTCATTGGTCGGCGCGGTGCGCGGCGCCACCGGCGACAGCATTGCGACCTTCTCTCGCGGCTCGGTCGGTCTCGCATCGGCCGAAGGCGCCGGCCCGCTCAGAAAGACGTCGTCCACCATCTGGTCGAAATACACCGGCACCTGCTTGTGCCGCACCGTCTCGGCCATCTCGCTGACGACGCGCCTTGTGCGCTGCGCCACCTGCACCAGGTTGTCGCCAGGCTGCGCCAGTTGCTTGACGAAGGTGCGGGTGAACACCGAATTGGGATTGTCGTCGCTGTCCGAGAGCCGGTCGAGTGCGGTCTGCCGCGGCCCCGCCGAGAAGATCGAGAACACGCCTTCCGGCAGCGTCGTCATCGGCGCCAGCCCGCCGGCCCCGGCCACCGCGCGGGTGCCGGTGCGCTCGAACGGATTGTTGCGGCAGGCGTCGAACACCAGGATCGAGGTTCGCGCGCCCTTGTTCTGCAGCCGCTGCACGATGCGGTCGGCCAGCACCGACGCGTCGCGCACCAGTTCTTCCTGGCCCTCGGTGGCCGCCGGCACGTCGGTGGGCAACAGGTAGTTCTGCCCGGCGATCTCGAAACCGTGGCCGGCGAAGAAGAAAAACGCGGTGTCGCCCTTCTCCACCGACGCATCGAACGCCTGCAGGCTCTGGCTGAAGCCCTGCCGTGTCTGGTTCT
>LNAP01000595.1_pt1 | contig 39851 bp, 51 predicted proteins | sample 602601 | NCBI WGS metagenome assembly LNAP01 (sample SAMN02440304, study PRJNA202911) | soil metagenome | biome: Subtropical and temperate rainforests or woodlands; isolation source: soil samples (1 kg each in a 20% v/v slurry with milli Q water) were... ... | reverse complement strand
GCCGATGGTAGTGTGGAGCTTCTCCATGTGAGAGTAGGTCATCGTCAAGCACCTCTACAGAAACCCCGATCAGCTCAGCTGGTCGGGGTTTCGTCTTTGTGGCGCCGAAAAAACCTCAGGAACCTGCCTGGGAGCGCCGCGTTCCTGCGGCCTCCCGCACCGGCTCGGCTACGGGGGCAGCCGAGCACGCCGAGGGGGTCGCGCCAGGCGACTCTCACGTCGTGCTCGCCATCGCCTCGCTCCACAGGCACAGGTCCAGGCTGTGATGGGCATCAGGAGCGAGCTGCACGCAGTCGTCCCAGACGTTGGCGGTCTCTCGTCTGTCAGCCTTCCCACGATCCTGCGAAAAACCATAAAAAAGCCCCGGCATTGCCGGGGCTCTTGATGGCGAAGCTTTCCGAGTCCTAGATGATCAGCGCTCTAGGTGCTGCAGCTTGTCCTTCACGCCATCCCACTCTTCGGCATCGGCCAAAGCATCTTTCTTCTCGGTAATATTGGGCCAGACTTCGGCCAAGTCACGGTTGAGTTCGATGAACTCCTGCTGGTCTTCCGGCACCTCGTCCTCCGAGAAGATAGCTTGGGCTGGGCACTCGGGCTCGCACAGCGCACAGTCAATACACTCGTCCGGGTGGATGACCAGGAAGTTCGGGCCTTCGTAGAAGCAGTCCACCGGGCAGACTTCCACGCAATCGGTGTACTTGCACTTGATGCAGTTGTCGGTAACGACGAAGGTCATATTCTTTTATCTCCTCAGACGGGCAGGCGCCAGCCAGCCACGGCATGGCGCGCGGGATTCTAGCAGCTTGGCAATCGCTTAGTTATATCTGCATCTTCCAAGCATATATCAGCTCGAGAGCTTGGCGTGGCGTCAGATCATTGGGATCGATGCTTTCAATTTCCTCCAGCAGAGGATGCGGCTGCATGGCAAAGAGATCTGGCTGCACTGGTACGTCTTTACGTTTTTTGGCTGGGGTTGCAACAGACTCGTGGGGGAGGCTCGTTTGTTCAAGACGTGCCAGATGCTCGCGGGCGCGTACGATCACCGCATCGGGCACCCCAGCCAGTTGTGCCACTGCAAGGCCGTAGCTCTGACTCGCCGGCCCCGGAAGAACATGGTGCAGGAACACGATGCGTTCCTTGTGCTCGGCGGCGTCCAGGTGCACGTTGGCCACCAGCGACTCGCTCTCAGGCAAGACGGTCAACTCGAAGTAGTGGGTGGCAAACAGGGTGAAGGCGCGCTGCCGCGCCAGATGCTCGGCGGCAGCCCAAGCCAGCGACAGGCCGTCGAAGGTGCTGGTGCCGCGGCCGACTTCGTCCATCAGCACCAGGCTGCGGTCGCTGGCGTTGTGCAGAATACTGGCGGTTTCGCTCATCTCGACCATGAAGGTCGAGCGCCCGCCGGCCAGATCGTCGCTGGAACCTATACGGGTGAAAATCCGGTCTACCGCCGACAGTTCGCAGGCCTGTGCGGGCACGTAGCTGCCGATATGGGCGAGGAGCACGATCAGCGCGGTCTGCCGCATGTAGGTGGACTTACCACCCATGTTCGGCCCGGTGATGATCAGCATGCGGGTATTGTCGTCGAGGCTGACATCGTTGGCGACGAAGGGGGTGCTGAGTACCTGCTCGACTACCGGATGGCGGCCCTGGGTGATGCGCAGGCAGGGTTCGTCGACGAAAGTCGGACAGTTGAGATCGAGATTCAGGGCACGCTCGGCCAGATTGCTCAGCACGTCCAGTTCGGCCAGAGCAGCAGCGGTGTCCTGCAGTGGGCCCAGATGCTCGATCAGGAGTTCGATCAGTGCGTCGTACAGCAGCTTTTCCCGCGCCAGCGCGCGGCTCTTGGCCGACAGCGCCTTGTCCTCGAAGGCCTTGAGCTCGGGAGTGATGAAGCGCTCGGCCCCCTTGAGCGTCTGGCGGCGGATGTAATCCGCCGGCGCCTGCTCGGCCTGCACGCGGGGCAGCTCGATGTAGTAGCCGTGGATGCGGTTGTAGCCGACCTTGAGGTTGGGCAGACCGGTGCGAGTCTTCTCGCGGGTTTCCAGATCCATCAGGTACTGGCCAGCGTTCTCGCTGAGCAGCTGCAGCTCGTCGAGTTCGGCATCGTAGCCGCGCTTGATCACTCCACCGTCGCGGATCACGGCGGGCGGGTTGTCGATGATCGCCCGGGCCAGCAGCTCGGCCAGCTCCGGGTAGGTGCGGATGCTGCCGGCCAGCTCCTGCAGGCGCGGCGCCTCCAGTTCGTGCATGTGCTGCTGCAGATCCGGCAAGGCGGCGAGCGCATCGCGCAGTCGCGCCAGATCGCGCGGACGGGCGCTGCGCAGGCCGATACGCGCAAGGATGCGCTCGACGTCGCCGATCTCCTTGAGTTGAGGCTGCAGGTTCTCGAAGCGGTAGTTGTCGAGCAGGCAGCCGATGGCCTGCTGGCGGCCTTCGAGCAGGCTGCGATCACGCAGCGGCCGGTTCAGCCAGCGACACAGCAGGCGACTGCCCATGGCCGTCATGCAGCGATCCACCACGCTCTGCAGGGTGTTGTCGCGGCCGCCGGCGAGATTGGTGTCCAACTCCAGATTGCGCCGGCTGGCGGCGTCGAGGATCACCGTGTCGTCCAGCCGCTCATGGCGCAGGCTACGGATGTGCGGCAGGGCGCTGCGCTGGGTGTCGCGTGCGTACAGCAGCAGGCAGCCGGCGGCGCCGATGGCCAGGGTCAGTCCCTGGCAGCCGAAACCGTTGAGATCCTGAGTGCCGAACTGCTGGCACAGGCTTTTCAGTGCAGTGGCGCGGTCGAAATCCCAGGGCGCGCGGCGCCGCACGCCAGGCCGTTTCTCGGCGGGCAAACCACTTGGCCAATCATCGGGAATCAGCAGCTCGGCGGGGTTGAGGCGCTCCAGTTCGGCCAGCAGCGGCTCCCAGCCCTTGATTTCTTGGACACTGAAGCGACCGCTGGTGATATCCAGTACGGCTAGGCCGAACAGGCGATCATCGCCGAGCAGGGCAGCCAGCAGGTTGTCGCGGCGCTCGTCGAGCAGGGCTTCGTCACTCACCGTGCCGGGGGTGATGATGCGGGCTACCTGGCGCTCCACCGGTCCCTTGCTGGTGGCCGGATCGCCGACCTGTTCACAGATCACCACCGACTCGCCCAGTTTTACCAGGCGAGCCAGGTAACCTTCGGCAGAATGGAACGGGATGCCGGCCATCGGGATCGGTTGCCCTGCCGACTGGCCGCGGGCGGTGAGCGTGATGTCCAGCAGTCGGGCGGCTTTCTGCGCGTCGGCATAGAAAAGCTCGTAAAAGTCGCCCATGCGATAGAACAGCAGCTGGTCGGGATGCTGCTGCTTGATTCTGAGGTACTGCTGCATCATCGGCGTGTGGGCCGAGAAATCCGTAAGTGTTTGATTCATCAGGGTTCTAGCGTGCTGCTCTGATTTTGTGGGGCGCTATTGGGGCTTTTTGCTTTGGTTTTGCAGGCTGTGCCAGATGCGTTCCAGCTCGTTCTGCGACTCGTCGTCGACCCATCTGGCGTAGACGCGGACCAGCATGGTGTAGTCGCGGTGCCCCATCTGCCGTGCGATGAATGCAAGGTTACCATGCGCGGTCAGGCACCAGCAGGCGTAGGTGTGCCGGGTCTGGTATGGCGGGCGGTGGCGGATGCCGGCGCGCTTGAGCAGGGTCGCCCACTTGGTGTTCCAGGCGCTGGCGATGAACCAGCGGTTGATGTTGCGCTTGCGGGCCTGGGTGACCGGTGAGATCAGTGGCGTTACCCGATCGGTGCGGGTCTCGTGGCGGTTGATGTAGACGGTGACGTCTTCGGCCTGGTGGTCGGCGGCCAGTTCGAGCAGGGTCTGTACAGCGTCGCGGGCCGGGGGCATCAGCAGTACTTCGCGGGGCTTACCTGTCTTGGGCACCTTGAAGTCCTTGGTGCGGGTGATCGCCCTGCGGACGTGGAGCAGGCCGCGCTCGAGGTCGACGTCCTCGACGGCGAGGGCGCACAGCTCGCCCGGGCGCAGGCCGGTGTAGATGGCCAGCGTCACCGCGGCGGCGTCCTGACTGTGCAGGCAGCCCTTGGTGAGCAGCTGCTCGAGCTCGGCGCGGCTGAGCGGATCCGGCTCGCGCTCGCTGGCCTCGAAGCGGGTGGCGGCAGCGGCCAGGCCTGGGCGGCAGTAGCCGTTGGTTTCGCACCAGGTGAGGAAACCGCTCAGGGTGGCGAGGTAGTGGTTGACCGTGGTCACCGCGCGATCCTCGACTAGGGCGACGCGCAGGCGCTGGATATCCTCGGGCAGCAGGGCGCTGGCCAGGCGATCGCGGCCTAGCAGCTCGAGGCAGGCCTCGAGGCCGACCGCATAGCGGCTCTCGGTCTCGGGGGTGATGTCGACGGCCTTAAGCGGCATGTAGCGCTTGGCCAGTTCGCCGAGACGCTCGTCGCGCTGGCGGGTGGTGCCGGCGGCGTGCCGGCTGTCCTGGAAGTGGCGGCCGTACTCGAAGGTGCCGATCTTGATCTCGTGCAGGATGGCGGCGCGCAGCTGGGCGGCGTGCTTGATGTTGGCCTTGGTGACCGGCAGGCCCAGGGTCTCGCGGTAGCGCCGGCCGCGCCAGGTGAAGACCACGCGCAGCGACTTGCCGTGAATCTCGACGCCCTTGTGCTTGGCCAGTTCGTTGGCCAGTGGCTCGGGCAGTTCGTTGTTGTGCATCTGCTGTATCCCCTCAAACAGGAAGGCCGGCATCCCCATGCCGGCCTTTGTCCCTTACGCTGCGTCGACCCAGCGGTCGAACTCTTCGATGTTGATGAAGACCCGTCCGCCGCGCTTCTTCCAGACCCTCCCCTCGGCCCAGGTGCCGTTCTTCACCATATGCCGGATGGCGTCCTCGCTGTAGCCGATCAGTTCGGCGGCGCGGTTGATCAGTACCCAGCGCGGCATCATTTCCGCTTCCCTCCCTTCCGATTCTTCTTCATGCCGCCCCGGGCGCTTGCTCGCCACTGGACGTAGCGGGCGGTCAGCTCCGGGTTGGTTTCGCGCAGATCGTCGACGCCCTCGTCAATCAGTTGGCCGACTACGGCCGGAAGGTCGGCGGCCATGCACGGCGTGGTGGTGCGTGCGTCGAGCTGCAAGATGGCGCCCTGGGTATCGATGATTAGCAGCTCAACCGACCAGCGGAGCGGTCGGCGCGGGCGGTTGCCGATGATGGTGGCCGCCCGTTCTGGTGGCGCGTTGGTGCTGTGGCTGATGACGCAGCTCATGACCGGCCCTCCCACTTGTGGCGGTTGGCCGCTTGGCGGCGGCGCGAGCAGGCGCGGTGATCGCCGTGCGAGCGGTGTTTTCCGCACTGGTCGCAGATGTGGATCAGCTCGATACTGCGCATGGGGCCGCTGCGCGGCGTGGTGATGCGGCGTAGTGGTTTCATGCGGCCTCCTTCATCGCGGTTGCCAGTCGATAGCCGGTGGTGAAGCCCTTGTAGCCATTGCTGCCCGGGGTCTCGCTGCCGTAGTAGACGGTGGTCGCCTCGAGGATGCCGGTGCTGACCAGGTGGTCGATGAGCTTGCCGACCTCTCTGGTCGGCATGCCAGTCGGCCGGCGGAGGCGCATGCGAGTGGTCCAGTTCTGCCCGGCCTTGCTGCAGGCGGTGAGGATCACGCGCCGCGCTGCGGCGGCGTCGAACGGCAGGTAGTGCGCAGCTGGTGTGGTGTGCCGGGCGGTGGTGGCAAAGAGGTCGAGTTGAGTGCTCATGCCGCGACCCTCAGTGCGTTGATGATCTCGGCCCCGGCCAGTGGCGGGACGGCGTTGCCGGCCATGTGCACGGTCAGGCGGTGGTTGTCCGGGCGCTTGGTGTCGGCCGGGAAGGACATGGCGCGCAGGGTCTCGTCGGCGGTGAGCATGCGCATGCGGGCGCCGTCGACCACTGCCCAGCGGTCGCGGGTGGTGATGGTGCCGATCGGGCGCTGCAGCGAGCGGCCAGTGAGTCCGCTGCCGGACTTGTAGTAGGGCATGACGAAGCGCTCGCCGTGCTGCTGCCGACCGCTGGCCACGCGGGCAAGGGTTGCTGCTGCTCGGCCTGGTTTGTCGACCGGAGACCAGCGGCCGGCGCCGAAGTCGATGAATGACTCGGCCGGCACGTGCTCGCGTTTCGGCAGGTCGAGGAACAGCGGTGCGCGGCTGCGGGTGAGGATCAGGAACAAGCGCTCCCGGTTCTGCGGTACGCCCAGATCGGCGCAGTCGACCACGTGCGGGGCGATCTGGTAGCCGAGGGCATTGATGGCCTGCTGCCATGCGGGGTACAGCGCCCAGCGGGTGAACTCGGGCACGTTCTCGACTGCCGCCGCCTCGGGGCGGTGGAACTCCAGGGCGGAGACCACAGCCCAGGCGGTCGAGCGCGAGGCGTCGTGCTGCGGATTGCCAGAGCCCTTGCCGCGGGCCTTGCTGTGGCCTTGGCAGCACGGCGAGGCCAGCAGCAGATCGTGCGCCGGCACGGCTTCCCAGTTGGCCTGGTGCAGATCCTGGCAGACGTGGATGGTGTCCGGGTGATTGGCGCTGTGCCACTCAACGGCGGCAGGCCAGTGGTTGGCGGCCCACAGCACGTCGACGCCAGCAAGTCGGGCGCCAGTGGACCAGCCCCCAAGTCCGGCGAATAGGTCGATGGCGGTGGTCATACGGCACCCCCATGGACGCTATTGCTGGAAGCGGGCAAGCTTCGGTCATTGTTATCAATGGCAAGGAGCCAGGCCGGATGAGAACTTCCGAAATCATGAAGCTGGCCAGTATCTGGTGTGTATGGGGCTTCGTTGCTCTCGGCTCTCTGGTGTGGGGCCTGTTTGTAGTGCTCGACTACTTCGGGGTTAAGGAGCAAGCAGGTTGGGCTCAAGCAGTTGGAGCTATCATTGCGGTTGTTGGAGCTGCCGCTTTCCCTTACTGGCACGAAGCGGAGAAAGACCGTCGAAAGAACGAGCGATTGAGGCAGGTTCTTCTGCTTTTGGCCAGAAACCAGCAAGAGCAGCTTCGGTTGCTGCACAGCACTCTTTTCAAGGCTCCGCTGGATTGGGGGGGAACGCTTAAGCCATATCAGGACAATGGCTGGCATTTGAAGTGGCCTCCGCATATCGAGGCACTCAGCGCCATACCCATCGCTGATATTGATCCAGGCCAAGTGCATATGCTTGGTGAGTTGAAAGTCGGTGCTGCATTGCTTGGCGTATTTGCGAGCGCCTGGGTTCCTGGGATCCCCATGGAGAGCGTGAGCAGTTGGAAATAGAGCGGCTCAAGCACTACTGGGAAATGGCGTTTTTGACCGTCGCTTTGCTGGAGGCAAAGGGGAAGTCTGCGGTTCAATAAGGTCAGTTCATGGCTATTTACAAGCTGCGTGCACTGGCGATCTATAGATGGGGGCGTTGCCGGCTTGCGGTGGATGCGGAACAGGCTGGTCATGCCCAGGCCCTCCCGCATTCGGCCGGGGCCAGCAGGTCGAGCTGGTCGCCGGGCAGGCGCAGGTCGTGCGGTTGGCAGGTGGTGCCTCCGTCGAGCTGGGCCAGCCAGGTGTTGCGGCCGCGGTCGAACTGCAGGCCGTCGAGGCGGCGCTGGCGGGCCGGGGCGCTGACGTGCACCACCGGGCTGCCGGTTGGCAGCTCGGCGAGGCGGGCGATGGCGGCCGGGAGTTTGCGCAGGGTGGTCAGGGCGTTATGCATCGGTAGCCTCCTTGCCTTGCTCAGCGCTGTCCGCGCGGATCACTCGGCCGCCGGCGCCATAGAAGGTCTCCTTGTCCAGCGTTTCCTGGTGCTTCATGAGGATGTCGCAGTCGCACAGCATCGCGTGGGTGTTGTAGCTGCAACGGTTGTGGTGATACTCAGGCTGGGTCGCCCTGGTGATCTCCCAGGCTCGGGGGAAGTCGACAGACATTACTCGCCCTCCTTGGCCAGCAGGGCGCGCAGATTGCGCTCTACTATGAGCGCGGTATCAGCAGGATCGCTTGTCTCAACTAGCCCAGCGCGCAGACCTGCCAGCGTCTTGTCTGCCAGGTTAAACACGGCGTAGGCAATGTCGTTTGCCATGCGCTCCAGCTGCCCCCTCGGCACCTTCACGGTGTCCAGCTGCTCGGCGGATGGCTGGGCGGTGTATATCGGCCCGAGCAGCACGCAGAGCTGGTTGGCGAAGTCGTAGTTCACGTCATCTTCTTCACCGCCTGTGGCGCTGTCGATCCACTCCTGCAGGAACTCGCGCACGTCATCGCTCAGCTTGATCGGCTCCTGCGCTGCCGACACGGCATGAGCGGAGACCATTTCAGCCAGCTCGGCCTTTTCCTGCTCGGCGGCTTCCAGCTGATTGCCTGAGTCGAACGGCCCGCCGACCAGCGACAAGGCGCTGGCGAACACCTGGGCCTGCTCCATGATCTGCTCGGTGGTGTAGGTCTGGCGTTGTTTGCTCATGCTGCACGCTCCATCTGCTGCTCGGTCTGCACGCTCTGCGGCTTGAGCCAGACTGCGAGGTCGCGCAGCTGGCCTGCTAGGGCGCGGGCGTCGGCGGCTTTCTTTTCGGCGGCGAGGCTGTGCCAGGTGGCGTGGGCGAGGTCGAGGTTGTTGGCGGCCTGGCGCAGCAGGGCGGCGTTGCTGTCGTTGAGCACCTGGGCGTCGGCCAGTTGCTGGCTCATTTCCTCCAGCGCCTCCCGGGCGTTGCGGTGGTGCTGGTCGCGCTCGTCTTCGACGCGGCGTAGTTCGTTGCGGGTGGCGGTGAGCAGGCGCTCGGCGCTGGTGCAGCGGTTGGTCATCTCGTGCAGCTGTGGTTCGAGCTGGTCGGTGGCGCTCTCGATGCCGTCGCGGTAGCCGGCGCGCTGGCCGCGCTTGAAGCCGGTGGTGCTGGCGATCCAGTAGAGGATGGCGGCGCCGACCAGCTGGGCGAGGGCGATGCCGATCAGGGCGTAGAGTTGTTCGGTGGTGAGGTCCATGTGCTGTGCTCCTCTGGGCCGCGCCGGCTGGTGTGGTGGGCCGGCGCGGCCTGTCCTGCTGGGTGGGTTACTTGCCGGGGTTGAAGGTGCCGAGGGTCAGGCTGGCGGCGCCGCCGATTTCACGCTGCAGCACGGCCTTGAACTCCTGGGCGATTTCCTCGCGCTGCTGCTCCTCGCCGACCCAGCGCGGTTTGAGCGCCGGCTTGTCGCCGCCGGTGAGGATGGACAGGCGCAGGGTGAACACGCGCTGGCCGAGGCCATCGAAGGGAATGCAGGCGAAGTGCAGGGCGCCCGGCAGGGTGTCCTGGCTCTTGGCTTCGATGGCGTCCATGGCGCTGCGGGCGGTGTTGAAGTTGCCCTCGACACTGGTGCGCTCGCTGGAGGCCTTGATGGTGATGTTGCGCACGGCGGCGATGGCCTGGACGATGCCCATCAGGTCGCCGGCTTCGCTCTCGGCCTTGATGTTGGCGTGCCAGTCTTCCATCCACTCGGCGAGGTCCTTCTGGCTCAGCTGCTTGCCGGCGATCTGCTGCAGGGCGCGGTAGGCGGCGGTGGGCTTGAGGGTGAGGGTGGCGGTGTCGTCGCAGTGGCCGGGGGCCTCTTCGGTGCCGAGGTTGAAGAACACCTTGCAGCTCATGTCGTCCTGGTCGACGAAGCCGGCCGCCGGGTCGAGGCCCATGCGGTTCATGGTGTAGTCGGCGAAGTCGAGCAGGCTGTGGGTGTTCAGGGCGCCGCGGAAGCGGTAGCGGCCCGCCTCGAACTGCTCGAGGCTGCGCAGGCTGACGGACTCCGGCAGGACTGCCAGGGTGCCGGCGCTGGTGCTGATGGACATTGCCGCGGCAGCCATGGCCTGGGCTTCGATGTGCTGGATGGCTTCTTTGCTGAGGGACATGCGGTGCTTCCTTGTGGTGGTTTGCTGTGCTTGATGGGGTTGCGTCTGGTGGTGGTCAGACTTCGCGGGCGACGACCGGGGCCTGCTCGCGGGAGAACAGTTGTTCCGTCGGGTTGTTCTGGAACAGGGTCAGGCCCTGCTCGGTGACGTACAGCGGGGTATCCAGCGTGGTGTCCTCGCGCTTCTTGCCGCGCTTGGTGGGCTGCACGTAGTCCAGGGTGTGGCTCACGGCTACCTGGGTGCTCTGGCCGATCTGCTTGATCTTGAACTTGATGGTCACTTCGCCCGGCTTGTTGTGGTCGATGACCCCGGCGGCTACGTCGGACAGGGCGCGGCCGACCTGCTGGGCGAACACGGCGGCATTGAGTGATTGGATGAAGTCGCTGGTATCGGTTGCTTTCATGCTGTGGCTCTCTCTTCGGGTGGTGATTACGCGGCCTTGTCGGATGCGGTGGGTTGGGTGGTGCTCGGTTGGTGGTGCGGGTCCTGGGCGTCGAGCCAGCTGGCGAGGTCGCGCAGGTAGACGACCGGCTGCGCCTTGCGGGTGCCGTGCAGCCGGGTGTAGCGCAGGTGGATGCGTCCGGTGCGGATCTCGTCCATCAGGTATTCCATGCTGCCGATGTGCGGCAGGTACTCCTCGCGCACCTCGTCCAGCGGCAGGCAGGGCCTGTCGTAGCGGCGCAGCAACTGTTCGTAGGTACTGCTCACGCGGCGTGCTCCTTGCGGGTAACGGGGATGCCCAGCTGTTCGGCAAGCCAGCCAACGCCGGCTTCGGTGACCATGACCACGCCGTAGTGGCTCCAGGTGCCGATGCTGCGGTTCCAGCGGCTGCGGGTGTCGACATAGAGCCGGCCCTTGCCGCGCTCGGTGCTGATCAGCTCGCCGGCGTGGTTGAGCAGGCCCATTTCGCGCAGCCGGGCGCGCAGCTTGCGCGGACCGATGCCGAGTACTGCGGCAGCCTGGGCGAGGGTGCGGTTCATGGCGGCGGCTCCCTATGCGGCGGCGCGTGTGGCGCGCTCGGCAGCCATCCCGAGCGCTTGCTCGACATGGTTGAGGAAGTCGGCCAGCTCGCCATCGTTGTGGATCACCAGGTCGTTGTCGTGGATGCCGATGCCGGCCTCGCTGCTGTGGGCGGCGACGCCTGGCGCATCCGGACGCAGGATGTGGATGACCACGCCGCCTCGCTGGCGTACGAAGGCGGCCTCGTTCTCGAAGCGCAGGTCGCTGATCACCACGCCGCGCCCGCCTGGGTAGCAGTTGATGAGGTTGTCGAGGTTCTGCGCGGCGAGCAGCAGCCACAGGTCGGGGTGCACCATGCCGCGCCCGAACTCGGTGCCGAGCAGCTGCATCAGCTCGCGCGGCGCCTTGCCCAGCCAGGGCAGCGGTTGCTCCTTGAGCGCGCCTTCGAGGTGGGCGTCGCCGAGGTTGAAGCCCTGGGCGAGCATGGCCTTGATCGGCTGGGCGAGGGCGTAGTGGATGAAGCCAAACAGCACGGCGAGGTGCTGGGCGGCGCTTGTTTTGCCGCTGCGGGCGGCGCCGGCGAGGCCGATCAGGAGCTGGGTCATGGTCAGGCCTCCGGGGCGTTGTCGAGGTGGCGGCGGGCGAAGGCGAGCATGGCCTGCAGTTTCTCAAGCTGCTCCTGTTCGTCGATGTACTCGCAAGTAGTGATCCTGGCCTCGTGGCGCTCTGCCAGTGGCGCGGTGATGTCCGCCTTCGAGCGCAGCCAGCTGGCCGGGCGGAAGTACAGGTCGGCTGATGTGCTGAGGATGTTGAAGTACGGGGTCCACTGGCCCTTGGCGGCAACCTGGGCGACGGTGTCGACGATCATCATGAGGAGGATGCTGATCTGGCTCATGCCGCATCCCCCGAGGTCGGTGCATAGCCGCTGGTGGCCGGCTGCTGCAGGGTGGGGGCTTTGTGGCCGGCGCCGACGATGACCAGCAGGCCGGTGCGGCGCTGGATGCGGGCGATGGTGGTGGGGTTGGAAGCCGCTGCCGGGTGCAGGTACACCGGGCAGCGGGCGAGGTGGTGCCTGCTGTGCTGGTTGTTCATGGTGTTGCTCCGTGACCGTGGTGGGTACGGGGTATAAATTAGCGAAACTTATTTATAAGGTCAACAGGAAAGCTAATACATTCTTCTTGAGACATGAAAAAGCCCGCGCGGGGCGGGCTTGGTATTCAGTTCGGGATGTTACTTGGCGAGCAGTTCCACGACCTGTTCGAAGCGGTTGTTTGCAATCCAGGCCAGGATGAGGGCGATCACGGCTGCTGCGCCGGCGATGTAGTTCAGCCGGTTTTTGATGATCTTCACGTCGCCACGGATTTCGTCCAGGTCGCGGCGCATGTATTCCGCATGCGTTTCCAGCTTTGCTACTCGGGCGTCCACGTCGTCTCCTCCTGGGGGTGTTCCACCTCCAGTATGGTCTCCACGAAATGTCCTGTCACTACTGTGGGGCGCGGGCTGGCGGTCGGGGAACAGCTGCACGACATCAGGCATTGCGTTGCTCCTCCTGTTGCAGGGTCTGCAGCACGTAGGCCGCATCGATGAACTTGGCGGCGCCGCAGCGCTTGCAGGTCATGTAGAAAAACCAGTGGGCCAGTCCGGGTGCGTTGGCAATCGGCACGTTGAGGACGTTTGCCGTGGTGTCGTGGCTGGCGAGCGCCCAGTGCTCGTTACCGCAAGTCGGACAGGGGATGTCGTGGCCCATGTGGGTTACGGCAGCCATCACTTTTTCAAGCGGCAGCGCCAGGATGGCATTGGCCCGCTCTTCCTCGGGTTTATCGATCATGACTGTCCTTAGTACCTGATTTTGCTGGCCGGGACGATGCCGCCGACGTAGTGGATCTGCTCGATCTCTTCGCGGGGGATGGTCAGGCGGCCGTAGCTGGGGTTGATGGACATGAGGCTGACCTGTTCGGCGTTCTCGAACAGCAGCTCCTTGACCATGCACTGGCCGTTGCTGCGGCGGACCATGACGTACTCGCCGGGCACCAGGGCGTGGTTGGGTTCGCACCATACGGCCCAGCCGTTGCGGATGGCCGGGGCCATGGAATCGCCCTTGACGCGCAGGGAGTAGGCGTCCGGGTCGTTGGTGGGTATGTCGATCCAGCCGTCGGAGGTCTCGAGGGCGTCCCAATATCCGTCTGGGCCCAACTGTGCAATTCCTTTGATCGGGGTTCTGCGAAAGGCATCGGCGAGGGCGCGGCCAGGCAGCAGCTCGGTATCGCCATCAGTTTCGGCTGCAAGTGCTTTGCCGCGCCGCATCAGTTCAGCCAGGCGCGGACTTACGTCCTCGGGCGGGAAGTTCAGTAGCTCACCAAAGCGGACAAGGGCGTCCACGTTGAGCGGTATGCGCCCGGTCATGTACTGGCTGACCACGCTTTGGGTGTCCCATCCGCAGCGCTCTGCAACAACGGCCTGGCTGAGTTTCCTTCCGGCAGCCGCCCACTCAGCTTTGCGCTGGCTATAGATGGCGCTTAGGCGCCTTGCCTCTTCTAGTTGGTGCGGTGGCTTTTCCATTAGCCGAATCATAAGCAAATCTAATTTAATCTCAAAAAGTAAGCCTAATTTTTGTCTTGCTTGGCGCTAGAAGTAACGCTAATATCTGCCCTGTAGGTCAATGAGGTAGATGACATGAATAACGAAATCGGCGTATCGCTCAGGGAGTTCGCCAAGGGTCGGACCCAGCAGCAGATTGCAGGCATATTCGGCGTCTCCCAAGGTGCCGTGGCACAGATGCTGGCATCATCTCGGGATATCCGGGTGATTGCTCAGGACGATGGAAGTTTCGATGCGGTAGATATTCGCCCGATCGGGCGGCGCAGCAGCAGGAAAGCTGCCTGAGAAAAGCAATCGGCGCGGTAACCCACCACGGTCTCCGCGCCGATCGTGCCCCGTCAGTAAGAGCTGGCAGGGCATGCGATGGGGCTAGCGTCCCATCACACTAGCGCCGGAAGTAACCCACCACGGTCTCTCCCGGCTGGACGTCGCACAGCAAGCACCACGTCGTAGGTCTGATGATAGGTCACCACTCCCTCATCTGACCACGGCGTTAACAGGGAATTAACGCCAATGAGCAGGAAAGATCTGCTGCCGGCCGCTGGGCCGGTTCTCACCCTTCGCCAAGCGCTCTACCGCGCCGCCCGGGATTACCGCGGCGGTATGGGTGCGCTGGCCCTGGCTATCGGTCTCGACCCCGAGGAGATGGCCAAGCGTCTGAACCCTACCGATGTCCGGCCGATGCGGCCGGAGATCATCGAAGAAATCCTGTTTGTCACCCACGACATGCGCATCCTCGAAGCGCTGGGCCGTCAGGTCTCGGCGATCTGGTTCAAGCCGGTGCCGGTGGCGTCGCTGCCGGATGCGCTGGCGGCTGCCGGCGATGCGATGGAGCGTCTGGGCCAACTGATGCGCGGCATGAGCGCGGCGGTGGCTGATCAGCGCTGGGAGGCTCACGAGGTGGCGCAGCTGCGCTACCACGCGGAGATCGTGGTGCGGCAGGTGCTGGGCATGGTTGCCGGTGCCGAACAGGCGATGGAGGTGGCCCATGGATGAGCGCGCTTTCGAGATGGCGTCCGAGCGGGAAGAGCTCGAGCGTCAGGCGGCGATTGCTCGCCGGGTGCAGTATCAGGGCGTGAGCGCGCATGAATGCGAGGAGTGCGGCGAGCCGATCCCGCAGGGGCGCCGCGAGGCGCTGCCGGGCGTGCAGACGTGCTTTAGCTGCCAGTCGATCATGGAGGTGCGCCGTGGTTGAGCGCGTACCTCTTACCCTGGCTGACCTCGATGAGCTGTTGAGCTATATCCGCGCCGATGACCGCGATACCTGGGTATCTGTGGCCATGGGTGTGAAGGCCGAGTTCGGCGATGCGGGCTTCGAGGCCTGGGACCGTTGGAGTCAGGCCGGCGACGGCTACAAGGCTGCGGATGCGCGCGGCGTGTGGAAGAGCCTGCGCAAGCGCGGTACCGGCATGGGCACGGTGATCAAGCTGGCCAAGGAGAACGGTTGGCGGCCCAGGCGCGAGCCGATGACGCAGGAGGAGAAGAAGCGCATGGCTCGCGAGGCCGAGCTGAGCCGCAAGGCCCGGCAGGCCGAGCTGGAGGCCGACGAGCAGCGCCTGGCGGTGATGCAGGGCGTGATTGCAGCAGCGTGCCAGCGGGTGTGGGACGAGCATTGCAAGGCGTCTGGTAATAGCGGGTATCTGAAAACCAAGCAGGTGCCCAGCTACGGTATCGGCCATGTCGACCATGCGGTGCTGATCGCGATCGATGACGTGAAGCAGCGCGCCGATGTGTTCGCCGGCGACGAGGTGATGACCTGGTTCGATAATCTGCCGGACCCGCGCCCCGAGCACATCAGCTTCCTGCAGCTGCCGCGCGGTTCGGTGGTGGTTCCGCTGCGCGATGCGGCGGGCAAGCTGTGGTCGCTGCAGGTGATCAACGGCAAGGGCACCAAGCTGTTCCCGAAGTTTTCGCGCAAGGCGGGCTGCTTCCATGTGATGCCGCTGGTGGAGATGGGGGTGATCGCCATCGGTGAGGGCTATGCGACGGTTGCGACGGTTCGCGAGGCGATGGGCTGGGCCGGTGCGGTTGCGGTTGATTCCGGCAACCTGCCGGCGGTGGCCAGGGCGATCCGGGCGAGTTATCCGGATGCGAAGCTGGTGGTGGTGGGCGACGACGATACGGCGACTGCCGGTAATCCGGGCCGCACGAAGGCGGAGGCGGCAGCGGCGGAAGTTGGCGCGCTGGTGGCCTTCCCGGTGCTGGCCGATGGTTCGGCGGGCGACTGGAACGATCTGCGTGTGGCCGAGGGGTTGGGCGCGGTGATTCGCCAGCTGGAGTGGGTGGAGGGTGCCGAGGTGCCTGCGCCTGCGCCTGTGGTCGCTGATCTTCCCCCGGCCCCATCCGAGCCTGAGCCCGCTGCTGAGGGCGGCGCAGCAGCCTCCGGGGGGGCGGGGGAGGAGTTGACCATGGTTCAGGTGCTGCGCCGTTATGCGCTGATCGAGGGCACCACGCAGGTGTGGGATCTGTTCTCGAAGCGCTCGATGAAGAAGACGGCGTTCGAGGCGCGGGTGAGCAAGGCGCTGGCCGGGCAGTGGTTCAACGATACGGATAAGAAGCTGATCAGCGGCGATGCCGTGAAGGAGCTGGAGCAGGCGCGCAAGCTGGCCGGCAAGAAGGATGGTGCGCTGGGGATGTCTGCCCTGGATCGTTACGTGTACATCGACGGGACAAAGGATGTGTGGGATCGCCAGAAGAAGCGGCGGATCCCGGAGGGCGCGACGAAGATGGCGCTGGGCGATGGGTACGGCCTGTGGCTGAACTCTCCGGAGCGTCGGGTGGTGGACGTCGACCACATTGTGTTCGATCCGACGATGACCAAGGATCCGGACCTGTACATCAATACCTTCGAGGGGCTGCCGCACGAGCCGGTGCGCGATGATGCGGCGTGCGCGAATCTGCGCTGGCTGATCAGCTTTCTGTGCAATCACGATGAGGCGAGCACGGCGTGGCTGGTAAAGTGGCTGGCTTATCCGCTGCAGCACCAGGGGGCGAAGATGGATACCGCGGTCCTGGCGCACAGTACGAAGGAGGGCTCGGGCAAGAGTCTGTTGTTCGCTGATTCGATGGGGATGCTGTACGGGCAGTACGCGACGACGCTGGGGCAGACTCAGCTGGAATCGAGCTTCAACGCCTGGCAGTCGCGCAAGCTGTGGGCGGTGTTCGAGGAGGTGGTCAGCCGTGACCAGCGCTTCAACCAGGTGGGCAAGATCAAGCATCTGATCACCGGGAAGACGGTGCGGATGGAGTCGAAGTTCATCAACGGCTGGGAAGAGTCGAACCATATGAACTCGGTGTTCCTGTCGAACGAGGTGGTGCCGTGGCCGATCAACGAGAACGACCGGCGCATGCTGGTTCTCTGGCCAGAGGAAAGCCTGCCGGAGGAGCGCCAGAAGGGTGTGGGTCGCGAGCTGCTCGAGGGTGGAATTCCTGCGTTGTACGGCTGGCTGTTGGCTCAGGACCTGGGCGACTTCAATCAGCGCACCCGGCCACCGGCAACGCCGGCGCGCTCGAGGCTGGTCGAGCTGAGCCGCACGGGTTGGCAGACGTTCCTGCATCAGTGGCGTTATGGCGAGCTGGGCGCTGGTCTGTGGGGTGCGTGTCTGTGCACGGATCTGTATGCGCTGTATCGGGAGTGGTGCGAGCGTAACCGGGAGTCGGCGCTCAGTCAGACGCGCTTCGGTGGGTTCATCTCGAGCGAGGTGGAGCGCACGCCGCGGTCGGTGCCGTATGTGGCGGGTGATCGGCGCTTCGGGTTCTTCTTCTTTCCGAACGACCCAGGGGCTTCCCTGCCCCCATCGCTGGCTGCAGAGCCGCTCGGCCAGCATGTAGCGGCCTGGCGCGGCCATGCGCGCAGGGCGGGGTGGGCTGTGGAGAGCTGGGACCACCTGAAAAGGAGTGAAGCAGCATGACTTCGCTCGCTGGTGTGCTGGGTTGTGCTGGGTTGTGCTGGGTTGGTTTTTCAGGGTCAGCACAGGCGCAGGCCGCGCCGGTCGTGGCTTTGCGGGCGGTGTGCCGGGTGTGCTGGGTTTCTTCGTGCGCACGCATGTGTAATTCGCTTTGCTTGATGGCTGTTCTGTTGCCTGAGTTTTTTTCTTACGCGAGGAATAAACCCAGCACACTAAGCACACCCAGCACAGTTGTAGTTAAAGCATTGGTTTATAAGGGTTTTAGCTGTGCTGGGTTTGTGCTGGGTTGGGCTGTTTCTGTGCTGGGTTTGGTTCTGGTGGGGGAATGGGCATGATCGAGGCAATGGAAGTGCTGCTGTGCGCCTGGGGGCATGAGGTGCTGCGCCCTAATCTGGAAGTCGGCCTGCGCTCGCCGCTGGGCGCCATGGGAGAGGAGGGGGCGCGTGGTGTGGGTGGCCATCGCTGCCTGTCGAGCAGCGAGTGGTACGTCGAGGTGAGCCGGGGAACTCAGGTGGTGGACATGGCGCTGGCCGATCTGCAGCAGCGCGATGCGGCTGGCCGGGTGCTGCACCTGGTGGCATCGGTGCGCTACTGCAATGAGCCGCGCCTGGCTGTGGTCGAACAGTGCCGTCGGCTGGGGATCTCGCAGCGCACCTACCGCACCCGCGTTGATGAGCTGCACGCGACCCTGGCCGAGGTCCTGCCGTCGATGGCTCGCCGTGTGGATGATGCCGAGCGGGGCAGCGATGCGTTCAAGGCGCAGCAGGCCCGGGCGCGCAAGGCTCGCGAGGCAGGCAAGGATGCGGTGCGCAAGGCCAAGCAGCAGGCGGCCCAGCGCAAGGCATTCGCGCGGTCGGTGCTGGCTGCAGCCTCGGACGCCTGACCGTTCGTCCGGGCAGTTTCCAGCATTGCGGCAGGATTGCCGGAGGATTGCGGCAGGATTGAGGAGGGGCTTTAAACCGGGGTTTACGCCTTTGCATGTCAAGGGGTACAAAGGCGCCACTTGTTGTTCTTGCGTCTGCAGGTCAACACCAAAGAGCACTTGCTGTGTGCCCCTCGACCGTTCCCCTGGCGGTCACCCTGGAACCCCGCTTCGGCGGGGTTTCTCTTTTCTGCCTGCTGGCTAAGGAGTGCCGATGTCGACTGAGCAGCAAGCCCTGGGCGAGATGCCTTTGTGGTTGGTGGTCATGATCTCCCTGGCAGGGTTGTCCGGCGAGCTACTGCGGGCCTCTGGCGCCGACATGACTGGCGGCGAGCTGACCAAGCGCGTGGCGCTGCGGTTCGGTGCCTGCGCGGTGTTCGGGCTGGCCTCGCTGATGCTGGCTCTCGCTGCGGGTGCTCCGGTGCTGGCGGCTGGCGGCATAGGCTGCGTGGTGGCCGTGCTCGGCGCCGACGTGGCTGGCGGGTTGTACACGCGCTGGTTGGCGAAGAAGGCTGGGGTGTGTGATGCGCCGTCTCGGGATGGCGGACAGTGAGGATCCAGCTGCAGGGGCTCGACAAGCTCCGCGCTGCTGGCCGTGACCTGGACAAGCTGCTGACCGAGGACTTCGGGCCGGCGGCCATCGCAGATGCGATCAACCATACGGCCTTCCAGGCGCGCAAGGCGCTGACTGCCGAGATGTCCAGCGTGTTCACCGATCCGACGCCGTGGACGCTGAAGAGCATCCAGGTGTTCCAGGCCAAGCCGAAGACGCTCGAGGCGGCGATCTGGATCAACGACTATCGCGCCTCGAAGAACAACGCGCCGGACCAGTGGCTGAAGGCCGAGGTGTTCGGTGGTGCGCGTGGCGAGAAGCGGCTGGAGAAGGCGCTGCGGGCACGGAACATCCTGCCAGCCGGCAAGTTCGTCGTGCCTGCAAAGGGGGCGCGCATGGATGCCTACGGCAACATCAGCCGCGGGCATGTGATGCAGATCCTCTCGGGTCTGGCCGCCGCCGAGATTTACTCGGGCTATACGGCCAACGCCAGCGAGAGCAAGCGGTCGCTAGCCAAAGGGCACGCCAAGGCGTTCTTCGTGATGCGCCGCGGCAAGGTGCCGATCGGCATAGCGGAGCGGCGCGGCAAGGGGCAGATGGAGATGGTGCTGGCGTTCGTCAATCAGCCTGCCTACGCGCGGCGCCTGCAGTTCGAGGGCATCGTGCACCAGACCGCCGACCGGGAGCTGCTGACCAACCTGGACCTGGCTATCGTCAAGGCGATGGGATGATGCACCGGATTGGTGCGCCGCCGGGAAGGCCCGAAAAACTCGGGAAACTCTGGGTCCTCCCCCGGGCGTCCGCCCCTACACGGGTAATTCGAACCACGTTTTCTCTCTAGCTGATTTTTGGCCAGGGATGTCCGTCTTTCCAAGGTGCTGGCTATGCGAGTGACCAAAGCTCAGCTGTGCGAGATCGTCGGCCGTGACGAGCGCACCGTCTCCCGCTGGCAGAACAACGGCATGCCGGTGCTCGAGGTCGGTCTCGGTCGCGGCAATGAAAACGAGTACGACACCAAGGCGGTGATCGAATGGCTGGTGCAGGTTGCGCAGCAGCGCGGCGAGAAAGAGAGCGCCCGCGAGCGACTGGAGCGCATCAGGGGCGACCGCGAGGAGCTGGCCATGGCCAAGGATCTCGAGGAGTTGGTGGTCGCCGCCGACATGGTCGAGCGGTTCGAGGCCGTGATCACCGCCGCCAAGATTGAGCTGCTCAACACCTTCCCCGAGAACCTGGCCAGCGTGCTGTCTGCTCGCTACGGCGTCGAGGTCGATGACCAGCTGATCCGCGAGCCCATCGAGGCCATCCTTAGAGAGCTGTCCAACTATGACCCTGATGACGACGCCCCGTCAGACGGGGATCTTGACGAACCGGACGATCCGGAAGCTGCTGAAGAAGACGGCTACTAAGGCCATCAAGCGCGCCTGCCACAAATGGGCGCCACCGCCGCGCATGTCCATCATCGAGTGGGCGGACAAATACCGCTGGCTGGCCCCCGAAGAGGCAGCGCGTCCCGGCAAATATCGCTTCGAAGTCACGCCTCACCTGATCTGGCCGGGTGGCCCGCTCGAAGCGCTGGACGATCCCTGCGTGCATGAAGTCGTCTGCCGCAAGTCCGCTCAGGTGGCTTGGACCTCCGGCGTCCTCGGCAATGCCCTGGGCAAATGGATCGACATCGACCCCTCGCCGATCCTCGTCCTCTTCCCCAAGTCTGATGCGGTGAAGCAGTACGTCGGCGAGAAGCTGGAGCCGATGATCGAGGCCACGCCTCGGCTGCGCCGCAAGGTCGACCTGCGCAGCCGCAAGCTGCAGCAGCGCCAGGACTTCAAGAAATTCCCCGGCGGCTTCCTCAAGATGGTCGGCTCCAACAGCCCAGCCAGCGTGAAGTCCACCCCGGTGCCGCGTGTGGCGGTGGAGGAGCCGGACGACTGCAACCTCAACCTGCGCGGCCAGGGCGACAGCATCAAGCTGGCCAAGGAGCGCCTGAAGACCTTCCGGCGCTCGAAAATCATCATCGGCGGCACGCCCACCATCAAAGGGCTGTCCGCCATCGATAGCGAGATGGAGCTGTCCGACAAGCGCATCGGTCTGGTGCCGTGCCACGAGTGCGGCCTGGAGCATGCGCTCAGCTTCGATCACCTGCACTGCCCGGACGATCCCGAGTACCACCACGAGGTCTACGGCAACAAGCGCCCCGAGCAGGCCTACTACGCCTGCCCGCACTGCGGTTGCAGCTGGGATGACAACCAGAAAAACGCCAACCTGATGCGCGGTCGCTGGCAGGCCACTGCCGAGTTCCGCGGCATCGCCGGCTACATCCTCAACGAGCTGTACGCCACGTTTTACGGGTCGCGGTTCGAAGTGCTAGTAGAGAAGAAGCTGCAGGCCGAGCACGCAGCCTCACGCGGCAACATCGGCCCGATGATCGCCTTCGTCAACAGCTCCAAGGGCGAGAGCTACGAGTACCAGAGCGACGCGCCCAAGACGGACGAGCTGGCCGAGCGCGCCGAAGCCTACGGTGAGCTGATCGCGCCCCAAGGGGTGCTGCTGATCACTGCGGGGATCGACGTGCAGGGCGACCGACTCGCCGTCGTCATCACCGGCTGGGGCCGGGGCGAGGAGTCCTGGCGGTTGTACTGGGGCGAGCTGCCCGGCAATCCGGTGGACGTTAACGATCCGGTCTGGACCGAGCTGGACAAGGTGCTGGCCCGGCCGATCCCGACGATCAACGGCGGTCAGTTGGCCATCTCGGCGGCCAGCCTCGACAGCTCCGACGGCAACACCAACCACGCGGTCTACACCTACGTCCGCAATCGCCAGCGGTTCAACATCATGGCGATCAAGGGCGCGTCGGTCGACAACCGCGACCGCGAGATCTTCACCAAACCGGCGCAGTCCGCCGATACCACCCAGGACAACACCAAGGCCGCCAAGTACGGCCTGCGCCCGTTCATCGTCGGCACCCACAAGGCGAAGAACCTGATCGACCAGCGCCTGCGCCTCAAGGGCCGCGGCCCCGGCCGCATGCACTGGTACCAGGAGATCCGCGCCGACTACTACGAGCAGCTGACCAACGAAGTGCTGGCACCGCACCCGCGCATCCCCAGCAAGATGGTCTGGCAGAAGAAGGCCGGTCGGCGCAACGAAGCCCTCGACTGCGAGGTGTACGCGCTGCATGCCGCGCGCAGTTTGAAGACGCACCTGCTCAAAGACAGCGAGTGGGACCAGCTCGAGCAGCAGCTCATGCAGCCCACCCTGTTCGCTGACACCACCCAACCCGTCGCCCCGGTCCCTCAGCGCGTCCGTGGCCGCGGTACCCGCAGCCGCGCCCACTACTGAGGCCACCCATGACCGAAGCACAACAACGCCTGGCCGACGTCCGGGCGGCGATCAAGGACATCCTCGAAAAGGGCCAGTCGGTGCGCAAGGACGGCCGCGAGCTGCGCCGTGCCGACCTGGCCATCCTGCGCATGCTCGAAGGGCAGTACGCCAAGGATGCCGCCGCCGAACAGCTCGCCCAGCGTGGCGCCCGTAACCGTGTCAACTACGTGAAGATCTGACTATGGGCTTCTTTCGCAAGACCCCCGAAGAGCTGCTGATGCGCGAGGCCATCCGCCTGGCCAAGGCCACCGCCGACGTCCCGCGGCCTGTCGCCCAGGGCGGTGGTGGTGGGGTGGAAACCCGCTGGCGGGGTGCCTCCCGCGTCCTGCGCAGCATGGCCAGCTGGATCCCTGGCCTCGGCAGCCCGCGTCGCGACCTCAACAGCGGCGAGCGCAGCATGCTGGTGGCCCGCTCCCGCGACGCCATGCGCAACCACCTGATCGCCCGCGCCGCCATCATGCGGCTGCGCACCAACGTAGTCGGCACCGGGCTGGTCTGTCGCGCTCAGGTCGACCACGACGCCCTGGGCATCGACGAGCAGGCAGCCGAGCAGCTCAACGCCCAGCTCGACCGGCTTTGGTCGCTGTACGCCGACGATCCGCGTGAGTGCGACGCCGAAGCCATGCTCAACCACTACCAGCTGCAGGCGTTGGTGCTGGTCTCCGCCCTGGTCGGTGGGGATGTGCTGGTCGCCACACCGGACGCCGAGCGCCCCGGCTGCCTGTACAGCACCCGCCTACAGCTGATCGAGACCGACCGGGTCAGCAACCCGGGCGGAACGATGGACGCCGAACATCTGGTCGACGGCGTCGAGTTCGACGGTCTCGGCGCACCGGTCGCCTACCACGTCTGCAGCGGCTACCCGAACGAGCTCAACCGGCGCACCCCGCTCAAGTGGGACCGCCTGCTGGCCTTCGGTGCCAACACCGGCCGCCGCCGCGTGCTGCACATCATGGCCGACAAGGAGCGCCCCGGGCAGAAGCGCGGCGCCCCCTACCTGTCGCCGGTGCTGGAGCCGCTGCAGAAGCTCGAGCGCTACAGCAGCGCAGAACTGATGGCCGCGGTCATCTCGGCCATGTTCACCGTGTTCATCAAGAAGACCAGCGACTTCGACAGCGGCAACCTGCCGCTGTCCGCGTTGGGTGATGAGCACACCGACACCGCCGATGGCGGCGAAGATCTGCAGTTGGGCGAGGGCGCGGTGGTCGACCTCGGTCGCGGCGAAGAGCCGGTGATCGCCAACCCGGCGCGGCCCAATGCCCAGTTCGACCCGTTCTTCATGGCCGTGGTCAAGGAGATTGGTGCCGCCCTGGAGCTGCCGCTCGAGGAGCTGCTGCTCCACTACAGCAGCAGCTACAGCGCCGCCCGTGCCGCCATGCTGCAGGCCTGGCGCTTCTACAGCCTGCGCCGCTGGTGGCTGACCTGCGACTTCTGCCAGCCCAGCCGTGAACTGATCATCGACGAGGCAGTCGCTCGCGGCCTGATCGACCTTCCCGGCTACCACGATCCGGCCAAGCGCAAGGCCTACTGCCAGGCCCTGTGGATCGGCCCGGCCCGCGGCGCCATCGACGAGCTGAAGGAGGCCAACGCCGCCGGCAAGCGCATCGACATCGGCGTCAGCAACGAAACCATGGAGACCGCTGCCATGACCGGCGAGCCCTGGCAGCAGGTCTATCGCCAGCGAGTGCGCGAGGTCGCCCAGCGCCGTGGCGATGGTCTCTACAACCTGCCCAAGGGCGCCACCCCGGAGCCCGCAGCGGCGCCGGCGCAAACCGAAGAGGAATGATCATGGATAACCAACACCGCAAGATCTCTGGATACCGCGAGCTGAGCCAGGAAGAAGTCGACCTGATGAGTCGCATCAAGGCCAAGGGCGCCGAGCTGCTGCAGCTGCAGGCCGAGTTGGCTGGGCGGCTGAGCACCGATGCGGAGACGAAGAAGTACGCTGCGCGTCAGTCGGTTGGGGGCAAGGAGTTCAACGGCGTGCCGTACACCGAGCACACCGGTGGCACCGACGAGTGCCACGAGTTCCGCCGGTTCCAGGATGCCGAGCCGCTGCGCTGGGCCGCCATCGGCAAGACCGACATCCAGACCGCCATCATGGCCTTGGTTCGCGCCGTGGCGCAGCCGGCTGGAATCTGACATCGAGGACTCTGCCATGTCCCGAGCCCTCGAGCTGGCCGCTGGCCGGCCCTGGCTGATGCTGCCCGAAGCCCTCGACACCCTGTTGGCCATCGCCGACCGCCAGGGAAACCCCGAGGCACTGGAGGCCCGTCTGGGCCGTGAACTGGACAACGCCCGCACCGTCACCCTACGCGACGGCGTGGCCATCGTCCCTGTGACCGGCCCCATCTTCCGCTACGCCAACCTCTTCACCCGCATCAGCGGCGCCACCAGCACCCAGGTGCTGGCCACCGACCTGCAGGCCGCGCTCGATGATCCCAAGGTGCGGGCCATCGTCCTCAACATCGACAGCCCCGGCGGCGAGGCCAACGGCATCAGCGAACTGGCCGACATGGTCTACGCCGCTCGCGACCGCAAACGCATCGTCGCCTACATCGGCGGCGCCGGAGCCAGTGCCGCCTACTGGATCGCCAGCGCCGCCAGCGAAGTGGTCATCAACGACACCGGCATCGCCGGCTCCATCGGCGCCGCCCTGGAGGTGCGGATCCGCGCCGAAGAGGAGGGCGGCGGCAAGCGCTACGAAATCGTCAGTCGCAACGCTCCCAACAAGCGCCCCGACCTCAGCACCGACGCCGGCCGCGCCAAGCTCGCCGAGACCATCGACGCCATGGGCGATGTCTTCGCCGCCAAGGTCGGCACCTACCTCGGCGTCAAGGCCGAAGAGGTACCCGCCATGGGCGACCACGGCGGCCTCAAGGTCGGCGCCGCCGCCGTTGCTGCCGGCCTGGCCCATCGCCTCGGCTCCCTCGAGTCCCTCATCACCGAACTGGCCAGCCCGGCCGCCACCCAGAGGAAACCCAGCATGACCATCGTCCGCACCACGGCCGAGCTGCAGGCGGCCATCGCCGCCGGCGCCGATCCCAAGACCATCCAGATCGCCGAGCCGGTGTTGGCGACTGTCGAGAGCATCGACATGGACGCCATCAAGACCGAGGCCAGCACCGCCGGCGCCAAGGCAGAACGCGAGCGCATCAACGGCATCAACGCCCTGGCCGCCAAGGGCTTCGAGAAGGAAATCGCCGCCGCCATCGAGCAGGGCACCAGCGTCGAGGCCACCGCCCTGACCCTGTTCAAGGCCGCCCAGGACCGCGGCATCAGCTTGGCCGGGATCAAGGGTGACGCTACTGGTACCTCCGGTGCCAACCCGCCGGACGGCGCCGAAGCCGCCGCCCACCGCAAGTCCGCCGTCAGCGCCATCGTTGCCGGCGCCGCCCGCCGCTGATAGGAGCCCGCCATGCCCAACCCCGTCCGTACCACTTACACCCCCGACCAGCTCAGTGCCGGCGCCTTCCCCGTCGTGCTGGACGCCGTGACCATCGCCGCCGATCAGGTTCTGCCGCGTGGCGCAGTGCTCGGCCAGATCGCAATTGGTGGCGAATACGCCTTGTCCCTCTCCGCAGCTACCGACGGCTCGGAGGACCCGGTGGTCATTCTCGACGCCGCCATCGACACCACTGGCGCCGCCGCCCCTGGCATCGTTCGCCTGACCGGGCAAGTACTCGGCAGCGAGCTGACCATCGGCACCGGTCACACCCTGGCCAGCGTCAAGGCCGCCCTGCGCCCCCTTTCCCTGTTCGTCCGCTGATAGGAGCCGACCATGCCTGATATTTTCGATACCCGCACCATGCTGGAAGCGGTCGAGCAGATCCCCTCTGCTCGCCGCTTCCTGATGCAGACTTTCTTCAACGGCGGCATGCCGCGCACCTTCGCCACCAAGACCGTCGACATCGACATCGTCAAGGGCCAGCGCAAGATGGCGCCGTTCGTCCACCCGCGCCTGCCGGGCAGCATCGTCCTGCGCGATGGCTACAGCACCTCGACCTACGCGCCGCCCTACATCCAGCCGAAAATGGAGACGACCGCCGAGCTGATCCTCAAGCGTGCTGCCGGCGACAACCCCTACGCAGCCCGCACCCCGCTCGAGCGTGCCGGCGCGCAGCTCGGCAAGGACTTGCTCGACCTCGACGAGCAGATCGTCCGCCGCGAGGAGTGGATGTGCGCCCAGGCCCTGACCACCGGCCAGGTGCGCGTGATCGGCGAAGGCGTCGACGACACCATCGACTTCCTGATGGCGGCTGACCACAAGGTCACCCTCAGCACCAAGAAGTGGAACGCTACCGACGGTGACCCCATCGGCAACCTGCGCACCTGGAAGCGCAAGATCGCCAAGGATTCCGGCCGCAGCGCCAACGCCGCAGTACTGAGCGGCGAGGCCGTGGACGCCTTCCATGGCAACGAGCTGGTTATGAAGCAGCTCAACACCCGCCGGGTGGACATGGGCATCATCGTCCCGCAGGAACTTCCGGACGGCGTCACCTACCTGGGCTACCTCAACGACCCTGGCATCGACCTCTACGCCTACGACGAATGGTTCCTCGACGACAACGGCGACGAGCAGCCGATGATCGCCGCCGGCGGCCTGATCCTCGGTGCGACCAATACCCGCAACGCCATGCTCTACGGCGCCATCCAGGATCTGGAGGCCATCGAGAGCGGCATGGTCGAGGCCGCGCGCTTCCCGAAATCCTGGGTTACCCAGGAGCCGTCGGCCCGCTGGCTGAAACTGCAGGCCGCCCCGCTGGCCGGCCTGCTCGAGCCGGACGCCTTCGTCTACGCCAAGGTGCTCTGACGTGGCAGGGCCATTCAGCGCCCTGGTCGACGACATGGACGCAGCCATCATGGCCCAGCTCAACGACGGCACCGGCGACCACCTGTCCACCACCGGGCAGGTGCTGGCCTCCGGCCTCGAGCTGATCCTCGACCGCAACGTCGAGCGCTTCCAGATCGACAGCGTTACCGGCGCCATGGAGCGGGCAGTGACCATCACCGCCCGCAAGGCCCTGCTCCCGCAGCTCGACCGCAAGGGCGCCTTCCAGCTCGACGGCAAGGCCTGGCACATCGACGCCATCGCCAGCGACGATGGCCACCTAATCACCTTCTTCGTGGTGCCCTGATGACCCACCCCATCGACATGCAGTCGGCGATCCTCGCCGCCCTGCTGGACAAGCTCGCCAGCGTGCCGACCTTCGGCGCCGAGGTCATCGAGGACAGCGTCCTGCGCATCCTCGACGCCGAGGACGAAGGCCTGCCGGACGAGCTGATCGTCGTCCAGCCCGGAACGACCGAAACCCTCGAGTACATCGGCGGCAGCACGGTGCGCGAGCGCGTCACCCTCAACGTCACCCTGCTGACCCGCCAGCGCAACTTCGCCCCGCTGCTTCGCGCCGGCCGCCTCGCCGTCAAGGTTGCCCTGCAGGGCCACCACGCCGGCCTCGAGGTGCGCGGCCTGCAGCAGGTCGAGTGGCAAACCGAAACCCCCATGCCGGCCGACAACGGCCGCCGCTGGTCCTGCCAGGTCATGCCCCTGCAGGTCACCTACGTGCAACAGCTCAAGTAATCCCCTCAGGAGATCACCATGATTCATCCGCAGGATCGTTCGTTCATCGGTCGCACTGCGCCCGGCATCAAGCGTTGGCAGTCGCAGCGCGGCTACAGCCAGGTCGGCAACAGCAACGACGTCAAACTGGCCCACGCCATGGAAGAGAAGGCCCTTCCGGACTACCTGGCCGGTGTGGGCAACCGCAACTCCCAGTCGCGCCCGGGCGCTGTCACCGGCAGCTTCACTCTGTACGACGTCACCCCGGGAAACCTGGCCTTTTTGCTCAACGCCACGGTCACCAGCGAAGCGGCCGGGCCGGTAACAGCAGAGGTTCATCCGTCTGCAGGCGAGGAGGGCGAGCACATCGTCTTCAAGTACCTGGTGGACACCACCCAGCCCGTTACCATCATGGTGCCGCCGGCTACCGGCAGCGGCGTGGCCGAACTGGGCAACGTCGGCAACGGCACCATCGGTGCAGTGACCGTCAGCGGCGCCGCCTCCGGCAGCTACACCGTCACCCTGACCAGCGCGACCGCGTTCAGCGTCACCGGGCCGGGCGCAGCAGCACTCGGTACCGGCACGGTCGGCGAGGTGTTCACCGGCGGCGGCCTGTCTTTCACCATCACTGCGGGGGCTACCCCGTTCGCGGCTGATGATACGTTCACCGTCACCGTCACCGTGGCCGGCGGCACGGCTGCCGAGGTGGGCGTCGACTACATCGTCACCCACTACGGAATCCAGATCCTGGCAAACTCCGGCATCGGTGCATCCGGCATCGTCGCCGGCTACGTCAAGCTGGCTGCCGACGCAGTCGAGGTGCTCACCGCAGCCGCCGGCGAGTACAGCCTGCACTTCGCCGGCATGAACGACGCCCAGAACGGCGAGCCCTACGACATCACCCTGCACCGAGTGAAGTTCAAGCTGATCACCGAGCTGCCGGTGTCCGGCACCGAGTACGCCGCCCTGGCGGTGACCTTCGAGTGCCTGTCGGACTACACCATCCAGGGTGCTGCGCTGTCGAAGTTCTACCGCATCCGCAAGGTGAAGCCGGCTGCGTGAGGGTGGGGGCCATGGACGGCCCTATTCGGATTTGGCGAAGCGCTTGACCATGTAGTCGAGCGCTTCCTGCTCGCGAGCGCCCGGCGCCCCCGTTAGGTTGGCGATCCGGCTTGCGAGATTCACGATGGATGCCTTGGCCTGAGCCCCAAGTCCTTTGTTGATTCGTCCAACGATCATCCGGAATGCCTGCAACGACGGCACATCCTGCTGCTCCAGCCACTCGCCGACCGCTGCGTCGGTGATCCGCTGGTCCCTGGCGAGCGTGCGGCACACCTTGCCGAGGATCGCAGCTCCCCTGTCCTGCAATAGGTCGCCAGCGTCCAGTAGGTAGATCAAGGCGCGCAGGGTGTCGATTCGGTTTTCGATAATGCTGTCGAATGAGTATTCGGGGGTCTTCTTGTAGAGCTCGAACAGATGCTCGGCGACATCGTCGACAGTTTCGCCGGTCTGCAGGTCGACACAGCGACTCATGCGGTCGACGTTGAATGTCCGGGTGGTGTTGCGCAGATGGCAGTGCCCGCGCAGCTGTGGGCCGCTGAATCCTTCCGCGAACTCTCGGACATCCAAGGTGCGCTCGGTGCTTGTACCGTCGCTGCTCTGGTAGGCAAACCTCAGCGTGGCTGCTGCAGGCATCCCAGCGTCTCGCCAGAACTCTTCCATGTCGTCGTCCTGCTCAGGCTCGCTGATAAGGTCGTCTTCATGTTCGTACTCGGATGCGTCGAATTCGTAGGTCATGGCCGCTCCATGGCGTGGGGATGACTCATCACCGTATAGGATGGATTGTTCCAGGCGCAAGCTGCCTAGGAGCTATTCGCATCTGCTACAGTCCCGCCCCGAATCAACCGGGAGAGATCCATCAATGGCAATGAAGCGCTGTCCGGCCTGTGGCGGCAAGGTATCCGGCACTGCTCAGGCCTGCCTACATTGTGGGGAAGACCTTGCTGCTCGGCGCAGCTGGTGGTGGGCGCTGGCTATCGTCGTCTCTATGGCAATTGCGGCTATCGTGTCTCTGTCGACTGAAGATCCTGTACAGCCTGTCGTCGTCGCGCAGCCCCGGCTGCAGCCTGAGGCGCTGCCTGTCCATGATCTACCCGAGATTCAGCCGGACGAGGTGGTCAACGTCTCGGCGGACTATCGGTACGATGTGGCTCGCATGCTCAACTCGCTGCGTCGCGAACACCCAGCCTGCCGCCGCGAGCTGAAGCCCTACAACGCCGGCCCATCCGTCGCGCAGTCAGACCCAGCGAACCCACGATTCTTCGCCCAATGCGGCGGAATGCACAAGACCGAGGTTATCCACTTCACTTGGATGGATGCGGTCAATGGGCGCCTGCCAGCGCCCTGATCGGCACAACGACTCACCCGAAGCCCGCCCCGCGCGGGCTTTTTCATGCCCGGAGAAAAGTGAATGGCCGGTATCAAAGAGCGCCTGATTCAAGTCGTCCTGCGCGGCAAGGACATGCTGTCCGGCGAGGCCGGCAAGTCGGCCGCGGCCCTCGACGTGCTGCGTCAAACCGGCGAGCAGCTGCAGTCGGCGCTGGGCAGGACCGAGGGTGCCAGCAAGCTGGCAAGCCAGCTCGACCAGACCCGCACCGTCGTTGAGCGCGCCACCAACGCCTACAGCAAGGCGCAGGAAGATGTCGCCCGCCTGCGCGAGGAGATGTCCGCCGCGCCTCGCGGCCAGCTTGAGGCCTCGCTCAAGTCCGCAGAGCAGAACGCCCGCAAGGCCGCCACCGAAGTGCGTGGTCTGCGCAAGGAGTTGGCAGAGCGCCCGGACGATACCGGCATCGCTCGCGACCTCGAGCAGGCCGAGCGCCTGGCCGGCGAGGCACGCGCCGAAGTCGAGCGCCTGCGCACTGATCTGGTCAACACCCCGACCGACACCGGTATCACCGTGGCGCTCAAGGAAGCCGAGCGATCCGCGCGGGCCTCCGGTCGCGAGCTCGACCGCCTGCGCGAAACCGAGCGCGAACTCGAACAGCAGGCCCGCGCCACTGGCATCGCCACCGAAGACCTCGGCAGCGAGCAGGACCGCCTGCAGCGAGAAGTCGACGAAACCAAGCGCGCGCTCAACGAGAACGCCGAAGCCCTCGACGATCTGCGCCGCAAGCAGGCCGCCGCCGCTGCGGGCGCCGCCGAGCACGCCTCCCGTGTATCGGCCGCCCGCGAAGCCATGTCCGGCGGCATGCGCACCGTGCTCGGGTTCGCCGCGGCCTACGTCAGCCTCGACGCCGCCATCGGTCTGGCCAGTCGCGCAGTCGACGCCATCCGCGCCGGTATCGGCAACATGCTGCAGGCTGGCGACGGTGCCGAGGCCCTGCAGGACCGCATGACCTCGCTGATGGGCTCCATCGCCGCCGGCGAGCAGGCCACTGCCTGGATCAGCGACTTCGCCAAGCGCACCCCGCTGGCCACCGCCGAAGTCGCCGACGCCTTCATGCTGCTCAAGTCCTACGGGCTCGACCCGATGGACGGCACCCTACAGGCGCTGGTCGACAAGAATGAGCAGCTGGGCGGCGGCATGGATCGCCTGACGGGCATCACCACCGCCGTCGGCCAGGCCTTCGCCAAGAGCAAGTTGCAGACCGAGGAAATCCTGCAGTTGGTCGAGCGCGGCGTGCCGGCCTGGGACCTGCTGGCCAAGGTCACCGGCAAGAACGCGGCCCAGCTCGAGCAGTTAGCCAGCGAGGGGCGTCTCGGTCGCGACGTGATTAAGGCGCTGGTCGCCGAGCTGGGCAAGAGCGCTGACGGCGCTGCAGCTGAGGGTATGTCGCGCCTGTCCGGCCTGATGAGCCAGCTCAGTGACACTGCCGGTGACTTCTACAAGCGCATTGCCAATGCCGTCGCCCTGGACTTCGTGAAGGGCAAGCTGCAGAGCCTGATCGATACCATCGGCCAGATGGACAAGGACGGCAGGCTCGACAAGTTGGCCAGATCGCTTTCCGAGGCGTTCATCCAGGGCGCGGAAAAGATCGAGGAGTTCGGCAAAAAGCTGGTTGGCGTCGACTTCAGCAAGCTGGCCGACGACAGCTCTGCCTGGCTCAGCAACTTCGGTCGCCAGATCGACGAGGTTTCCACCCGCGTCCAGCTGTTCACCGCGCCATTCCGCACGCTGTTCAACGGCGTCACTGCCGGGTTCGCTACCCTCACTCTGTCGTTCAGCGGGTTCCTCGAGGCGGCTGTGGCCGGGCTACAGCAGGTCGCCAAGGCTGTGCCCGACATGTTCGGCGGCGCGGATCTGCGCAAGAACCTGGCCGGGTTCCGCGCCGGCATCGACGCGATGCAGGCGGGCCTGGTCGCCCAGATCGAGCAGGACGGCCAGGACATCCGCAACGCCTGGGACACCACCGGCGACCACGTAGTCAGCAGCAGCCAGAAGGCCGCCGACGCGCAGAAGGCTGCCGCCAGCGAAGCCAAGGACGCCTGGCAGCAAGCCGCCGAGGCTGGCATCGTCAGCAACGACGAGATGCGCGCCGCCATCGTCCAGGCCGCCATAGACGGCACCCAAGCCATCGCCGACATGGCCGGCGCCATGGAGCTGATCGACAGCGCCAGCACCGTGCAGCAGCTCGACGGTCTGCGCACTGCGTTGCTCACTGCCTACCAGGACGGCAAGCTCAGCATCGAGCAGTACCAGCAATCCACCGGCCTGCTCAACGCCAGGCTGACCGAGATCAGCAAGGGCGCGAGCGATACAGCGGACGCCGTCAGCGATCTGTCCGATCAGTTCGAGAGTCTCGCCGACGTCCAGCAGGCCATCGCCAGCGCGCAGACCGACGTCGACATCAACGCCATCAAGAAGGCCCTGCGCGAGCTGTACGAAGGCGGCAAGATCAGCGCTGCCGAGTACAACGAGGAGCTGCAGAACGTCACCGCCCGCCAGAAGGAGCTCAAGGGCGCCGTCGAGCAGACCGCCAGCGCGGGCCGGCAAGCTGGCGAACAGCTGACCAAATCCCAGCAGATGTACAACAAGGCGCTGGAAGACAGCATCCTCACCAACGAGGAACTGCGCCGCATCAGTGGCCAGCGCATGGAAGAGGAGCGTCGGGCCAGCGGCGAGCTGATGGAAATGCAGCGCAAGGGGCAGGTCGTCGTCGAGCGCGACATGTCGGCGATGGAGGACTTCTTCGGCGGCGTGATGACCCGCGCCCGCGAGCCGCTCGCGCAGATGTCGGCGGCGGCCCTGGAAGCCTACGACAAGCTGCTCGGCATCAGCACCACCAGCGTCGGCATCGACACCAGCGGCCTCGAAGCCACCCGCGCGTCGCTGCGCGGCGTGTCTGACGAGTTGGCGGGCGTTCAGATGGCGCAGATCGAGCTGCTGTCAAAATCGAACACTGGGTTCAGCAAGTGGATGCTAGGCACGCAGGAAGCCAGCCTGCGAACCCAGCAGGCCTACCTCGGCCAGAAGGCCAGCTTGCAGAGCCTGATGGAGCGCTACGAAAACGGCACCATCAGCCTCAAGTCGTTCATCGCCGCCGCCAAGGGATCAGCCAGCAGCCTCAACCTGCTGGACGACTCCGACCTGTCCAGCCTGGAGTCGGCCATCGCCTCTGCCGAGCAGCGCATGCAGGCCCTGGGCGACTCGACCCGCAATACCCTGGAGGGGCTGCAGTCAGAGCTCGACCAGTTGCAGGGCAGGGAAGATGCCGTCGAGGCCCGCCGCTTCGCCCAGCGCAAACGCGAACTGCAGGCGCAGCTCGAGGAGGCCAGGGCCAGCGGCGACAGCGGGGCGATCACCAATCTCAGTCGCGCCATGCAGGTGCTGCGCGAGATCCAGACCGAGACCGAGCAGCAGCGCATCGTCAAGGCCCAGCAGGAACGCCAGCAGCAGCCCGCCGCCCCGGCCGCCGCGCAGCCCGTCCAGCAGCCCGCCACCGTCATTCGCCTGGAAACCACCCGCGGCCAGCGCGTCGACGTCAGCGTGCCGCAGGGCCAGCAAACCCAACTGCTCGACATCCTGAATGAAGCCGGACTGAGGACCATCTAATGCCCATGACCCTCGACAGCGTCGACCTCGCAGCCGACCCCACCCTGGGCGGCGAGCAGCTGGAATGGACGGATGAATGGGACTGGACGCCCATCGCCCAGGAGCAGGAGCGCAGCCTCTCCGGCGCGCTGCTGGTCCAGCAGGGCAGCAAGCTGTACGGCAGGCCGATCACCCTGAAATCCAACGGCGGCGCCTGGTTCCCGCTGTCGCTGGTGCGCTCGCTGGAAGTGCTGCGCGACATCCCGGGCAAGGTCATGCCGCTGGCCCTGCCGGACGGGCGCACCTTCACCGTGATCTTCGACCACTCGAACGGCGCGCCGCTCAAGGCCACCCCGCTGTTCCGCCAGGTCAACCCCGGCGGCGACCACCTCTACGAACTCGAGCTGTCCCTGCTCACCGTCGCACCACCGGAGGCACCATGACCCTGACCGCCTACTGGCTCGGCCAGTCCATCGTCGCCGCCGCTACCCCCGAGGAGGCGGTGACCGTGATGGAGCGCCACGAGCCGCCCGGCCGCTGGCAGCCCGAACAGGCCCGCGAACTGACCGCCGAGGAGCTGGCCGAACCGCTCGATGCCGGCAGCGTCGCCGATGCGCTGGCCGCCTGCCGCAGCGCCCAGCTGCTGCGCTGGGACTACCCGCAACAGTAACCGTCACCCGTAACGCCAAGAGCCCGCCCCGCGCGGGCTTTTTCATGCCCGGAGAATCCCCAAGTGGCGATCCAACAGACCGACGTGAAGCTGCTCAAGTCGCAGCGCCTGACCGACGAAGACGACGGCGGTGGCCGCGCCACCGGCACCGCGGTAGTCGACGGCGAGGTCAACAACCTGTTCCCCGACATCAGCCGCCTTGACCGCACCACCGGCCGCATCAACTTGCGCAAGGGCTTCGCCGGCGTGCTCACCGACAACGCCGACGCCTACCTCGGCGCCCACGCCATCGTCACCGAAGGCCCGGCCGACCCGCGCGTCAGCGTGCTGCTGTTCAACAGCGGCAGCCAGACCGACGAGCGCGCCGCCGCCCGTGCCGCCATCGAGAACTACGTGGTGCCCAGCGTTCCTGCCCGCTTCGAGCTGCTCGGCAACCAGCTCAAGGGCCAGCGCGCCATCACCGGCGTGCAGCGCGAAGAGCACCGCATCCCCGAGATCGGCGAGGTCTACCAGCTGGTCAACGGCAGCACCAGCAGCCAGTACGTGCGCATCACCAGCGTCGACGCCCAGGTCGAAAGCTTCATCTACGAATACGCATCCGGCCAGCACCTGACCCTGCCGCGCCGCCGCCTGCAGCTGGGCATCAGCGCCGCGCTGCTGGCCGACTACCCGGGCGGCACCGTCAACCCGGCAGGCACCACCGACAAGAACCTCGCAGGCGTGGCGAAATCGCTGATCCTGTCGACCCAGGTGGCCGACGCCGCGCGCTACTACGGCATCAGCCCGCTGGCCGCCGCCGTCGCCCAGGGCGACCTGACCGTGAAGGTCGCCAGCGTCTACAGCCAGCTGGTGCCCAGCGCGACGAAGGAGACCCCGCTGATCGACCAGCTCGGCGGCTATAACCGCCGGCAGATGATCGCCAGCGGCGCCGCGCGTTCGCCGGCGCTGACCTTCGTCCAGGTGGTCGCCGGCCAGTCGCGCAGCTTCCTCGGTACCGGCGCGCTGCCGGGCAGCATCACCCTGACGATCAACGGCGGCGTCTACGCCGACGACAGCAAGGGCGGCTTCAACTTCGTCAGCGGCTCCAACACCTTCACCAAGATCGCCATCGACTACCCGACCGGTGAGATCAACGCCTACAAGTCCACCACCTACACCGGCGCGGCCAGCGTCACCTATACCCCGGCCGCCGCCGTCACCGGCCCGACCGTGACCGGCGAGATCGTCATCGGCCTGGCCAATCGCGGCTACGCCTACACGCTCAATCTCGCCGACGCCAAGCCCAAGCCCGGAACGCTGACCATCAGCTACATGGCCCTCGGCAAATGGTACGACCTGACCGACCCGGGCAACGGCGAGCTGACGGGGCAGGGCAGCGGCACCCTGGCATTCGGCACCGGCAGCGTGAGCTTCACCCTCGAGGCCCTGCCCGACGTCGACAGCGCGATCATCTACAGCTACGTGGCGAGCAACGCCGCCGAATTCACCCAGCGCACCGGCGCCGGCGTGTCGGCCAAGGCGCGCATCCGCCACCGGCTGCCGCACGACGGCATCATGCCGGGCAGCCTCTCCGCCACCTACCTTGTCGGCGGGGTGACCAAGACCATCACCGACAACAGCCTCGGCGGCCTCACCGGCCAGGCCAACGGCAGCATCGTCTACGCCACCGGCGAGCTGGACATGGAGCTGACCAGCACCCCGGATGCCGGCAGCAGCATCAGCTACAGCTACCAGCAGGGCGCGGCCAGCGCCGGTACCCAGGTGCTCAGCCCGGCACCCGACGGCGCTGGCACTGTCAGCGGCACCATCGCCGGCGCGCCGCTGCAGCCCGGCACCGTGCAGGCCAGCTGGTCGGTGATCCGCAAGACCCCGGTGCCATCGGTCGCGCAGCAGGTCACCTACGAGCAAAACACCATCGTCGACGTATCCGCTCAGGACGACGGCGCCGGCGGCTGGATCGGCTACAGCGGAACCATCGACTACACCACGGGCGTGTTCACCCTGCGCGTGCGCGGCGACTACACGTTCAATGAATACACCTACGAGCAGGAGAAGAAGCGTTTTGATATCTCCCACGTCTCCTAGTAAGGGCCGCCCATGTCTGACATCAAACTAATCAGCACCAGCACCACCCTGCAGGAGCAGTTCGGCGGCACCCTGGTGATCAAGAGCCAGCCCGCCGGCATCGGCTACGTCACTGAAACCGACGTGCAGCCTGCGCCGCAGTTGACCTTCGACCTGCTGCCCGCCGTCGAGGAGCCCATCGTCCCCGGCTCGCTGCTGCTCAGCTGGGCGGGGAAAACCTACGTCGACCGCGACGGCGTGCTCTACGCCGACATCAGCTCGAGCACCAACGCCGGCAGCGCGGTGGGCACCGTCGACTATGCCGGCGGCACCGCGACCCTCGGCAGCTATCCGGCCGCCGCGGCCAGCGGCATCACCGTCAATGGCTGCCTGACCAGCAATGCCGGTTTCGGCGTGGTCGGGGCGACCTTCCGCACCCCCGGGGCCCCGCTGCGTGCCGCCAGCCTGCAGCTCACCGTGGTGCGCGCCGACACGTCCGCCGTTGTCACCGCCAGCGCCGACAACAACGGCAACTTCAACGGGCCGCTGATCTGGGGCAACGTCGACATCACCACCGGCGTCGTGCGCCTGCGCTTCACCAGCGATCCGGACGACACCAGCGGTGCGAGCGAGATCCCGTGCATCCCGGCGCTGCTGCGCTACAACGGCGTGCTCTACAGCGCGCTGCCACTCAACGCCAACCTGATCGGCCTGGACCCGGTACGCCTGCCGGCCGACGGCCGCGTGCCGATCTACCGCGAGGGCGAAGTGCTGGTCATCCACCACACCGCCGAGACCAGCGTGCCCAGCCCCGTGGCAGGTGGCACCCTTCAGCTGGCCCGAGACCACCAGGCCGCCATCGAGGTAGTCGACGCCGCCGGCATCGCTCTCGCCTCGACGCAGTACGCGACCAACCGCGAGCTGGGCTCCGTCACCTGGGCCAACCCGCTGCTGCTGCAGGATGCCGAAGCGACCCCGCTGAGCCTGCCGCTGACCGTCAAGGATCGCGTCGAGCACATGGCCCTGTGCACCGAAGTGCAGATCACCGGCACCCTGGGCATCAGCTCGCCCTTGCCCTGGGATCTGCCGTCCGCCGAGACCAAGGTCAGCAGCGCCGTGGCCTGGGGCGACCTGCAGGCGCGGCTGTACAAGTGGTACTCGCAAAAAACCTGGAACAGCGGCGCCCCGAACTGGACCGACGTCCCGATCGGCGATGCCACCACCAGCAACTACGACGGCCTCAACTATCCGCAGGTAGTCACCAATCGCGGCGCCATCGCCGGGAAGTGGGCGCTGGTGTTCACCTCGGCGACTACGTTCAACGTGGTCGAAGAGCAGCTCGGTGTGATCAGTACGGGGAACACTGGGAGCGACTGCGCTCCTATCAATCCGGCCGCCGGCGCTCCGTACTTCACTATCCTCGCCGCCGGCTGGGGTACGGGCTGGGCTGCCGGTAATGCCGTGCGCTTCAACTCTGACAGCTGCCTCGGGCCGCTGTGGATCGTGCGCACCGTATTGAGTGGGCAGGGCGTGGTCGATGATGACCAGCTGAAAATCCAGATTCGCGGGGATGCAGACTGATGGCGACTTTTTACAGTTGGGAGGATGCCGGGTCTCCCGCACGGAACCTGACAGGGAACCACCAGAACAAAATACGGCAGATACTTCGGGCGTGTCTGGTAGACGGTTACGGTGCAAAGCCACCCGCTGGGTGGTCGATGGTTCATGAGCATGCCAGCGGGTTTTCCATGACCAATGGCCCCGGCACGGGTATCGTGAACTTTGCTAGTGGTAGTAACACCGCAGTGTCACTTTATCTGGCCGAGTCTGTAACGGACACGTCGGGTGCAATTGTGGTTGGGGCAAATGTTCGGTCTGGAGACTACCGGGCTGATGACAATGCTTCAGTCACTTCTCGCCATATACTGCCAACAACCCACTTGCTTGGTACATATGCGAGCACACTCCGCTGGTGTGTGGTGGCAGATGAAAAGACTTTTATTCTCGCTATGGGGCCGGAAACCCTTTACAACCACTCAGAGTTCCTGGGCCTCTACGTAGGTGAGGTGCTGAACGACCTCGGGTTGACGGGGGTTACGAATTTTTGTGCCCTTGGTGGGATGCTGGGAACCCCTGATAACTACAACAGCGAGGGTAGGCCCCTCGCCTCAGGGGTTACTAACTTGAGGAACCTCGCTACGGGACTGTACGGAACCACGCGTCCTTATGCCTACCCGCAATCCACTTTCGGTACTGGCTATATCTCCACACGCGCACCTTCCCCATTTCCATCCAGGGTTAATTTGTGCCAAGCCAAAGTTCACGGAGGGTCTGGTACCGCATGGGTTGGCCGTCTACGGGGAGTGGCCTACGACGACTACATAATGAAATACAACGTTTTTGACGCGGCCATTGCAATCGGTCTCCCCGGAGGCTTTACAGGGTTTTATAAGGAGAAGGACCTTGGGGATATTACAGCTGCAGTGCTGCCTGGACTGACTGGTTCCGTCTACCTGACGGCAGACCCGAGGTTCTGGTGATGGCTAACACCGCTATTGTTGGGATTAACATGCCCCCGCAACCGCCTCTGCGGACCATCACACTGAACGCCAGCCGTATGGGCACGCCTACGGAGAATCATAAGGTCGCGTATCTGTGGGATGACTTGATCTCCAAGAAGATGCTGCTCCAATTTGTGTTCCGGGATGGGGTAACGGCTACCAACACGGTAGTGGCCTCGGCCGTGGATGGGCAGCGGCTAGTAGTTATGCTTGATAAAGCCCCTCCTGAGATGGCCACCATGCTGTCGATTGCTCTGAATCAGGATTCCACTTTTGCATTGAACCTGACTGACGGATCTGCGGGAGCAGAGTCAACTACCCCCGCAGAGGTGATGGCGACTGTGCGCGTCGACGGGACGCCAGCCGCTCGTGATGTGGTTGCTATCGAGCGTACGTCTGGGGGGACGTGGAGGGTTGCCGGGAGATTGCGCACTGAGGACGGCGTGATTGATCTCCGTGTGACAGATGGGGATGTCTATGTTGTTGCTGTTGACGACTACGGCTACATCTACCAGCCAAACCTCACCGTGGCCGTGGGCGACACCATCCGCCCGAGTATCTACGCCGGCTGGCTCTACCGCATCACCGAGGCCGGCGCCCTTCCGGCCACTGAGCCCGAGTGGTGGCCGATCGACGGCGACAACGCGCCACGCCAGCTCGGCACGGCCCGCGCTGTTGCCGTGCGCTACTACCGCCCGCTGGCCCATGGCCCGGTACCCGTGGAGATGATCTGATGCTGACTGCCGACGTGAGCGGTCGCTGGAGCCGTGCACGTCGGCCCGGCGACCCGAGCAGCGCCGCTCCCTGGGCGCGCCTGCAGGCGCAGGAC